>JAAUYD010138671.1_pt1 | contig 32558 bp, 26 predicted proteins | sample 7278101 | NCBI WGS metagenome assembly JAAUYD01 (sample SAMN14350128, study PRJNA611818) | marine sediment metagenome | isolation source: surface marine sediment (0.6m) | place: French Polynesia: Moorea | collected 2018-08
CGCGCTCATTCTGTCCACGCTGTTCGAAGGACTCGAAATTACGACAATGACCGTCACAGGCACTTTGCTCGTCTTGGCCGGTAACGTATTTGTTCTTGGGACCCGCACTGCCACCAAGGCGCCGAAACAGCCCGCGTCTCGCGGTCGCTATGTCACAGAGACCGAATAACCGACCTCGTTTCGTCTACTGATCTCAGCAGGTGCGCGATTCGTGCGCTGCGTGCCAGTCGTACCGGATTGGTCAATGCGTTTTTGCTACGATCGATCGCTGAGTTCCGGACAGTCCAAACGAGATGATTGCGCACAATCAGTGCTGTAAGTGCAGCCACCGCTGGCAGGATAAGCCGATGGGTTTCGCGGAGAAACCGGCCTGCCCGGCATGCGGTTCGATCTATTGGGAGTGGACTAACTTCGCGTCGCGGGACGACGACCAGGCGACCCATAAAGTCCGGCCGAAAAGATCGCATGTGAGTACGAAGAGATGACAATGCTCGTGGCGCCGTCAGTCGAGGCGACGGCATCATTGGCGGGCTAGTCAATGCGCCTCACGCGTATTCTTCGGCTGCCCGATGCCTTCTCCAGCAGGAATGAACTCAAGCTAGCCTTGCGAATCACGACCGCATCGCCACTCTTGAGGTGCAGAGTCTTGCTGTCGATCTGTCGCCAGATTTGTCCATTCTCGAGTGCCAGGATTGGCTTCTGGCCGGGCGACTCCTGAACATCGGCCACAGTCGCCTTGATGTGCTCCAATTGCTCGATTGCAAGTGACTTCTCGACAATGCGCCTGGCATCGGAGTCATTGGTGCCAAAAAGGGACTTCGCACTCAGACTGGTGTCCGTTGCGGAGATGTCAGGCCGCGACCCAGCCTTGCCATCGTTGGTCGAGTACGGCGCAGCATCTGCATCGACTATCGCGTCATAACACGTGACCCGCTCCTCCGTACTCTCAATCCGTCTGCAATCGGCCAGTTCTTTGTCGGTCACGGAGAGCGTTTGAGTAAAGACGAATAGCGTGGGCAAAAACGACGACGTCATTGGATAATTTACAACTCGAAACCCGGAAGCGTTAGCGGAGGCAGACCTCCAGGGCAGGCCCTGGAGGTCCTTCCTTGCAATGTCGACAAACCTGCCTAGAAGCTGATCGATGCTCGCCCGTAGATATAGCGTCCTTGCGTGTCGTAGCTGAACTGAAGCGTGTTCATGTCATCGTAAGCCGTGACATACGGCGGGTCTTCGTCGGTTAGGTTTCGGACACCCAGCGTAAACGTGACATCGTTCCAGTTGTAATACCCCTGTATGTCGAGATACGTGATTGCATCAGCTACGTTCTGCAGGTTCGCGGGGGCTGCGGCGATATCATCCGTCTCGCTCATATACCTTGCGGTGAGGTTGGCGCCCCAATCGTCACGGGTCAATGTAACACCGTAGTTCACCTGCCATTCGGCGAACGTTGCCGGGTTACCCCAGGCCGGGTCTCCGCCAAAGAATCCCGCGAGCTGGATCAGCTCCCCACCCGCGAAAGGCAGGTAGTCGTACTCACTAAGGTACGTCCCGGACGCGCGCAGGTCGACAAGACCGATGCCGGTCTCAAAGCCGTAGTCGATCTGAAAATCGATGCCACTAGTCTCGTAGGTGGCCAGATTCGCGGACGACTGGAGTATTCCCGAAATCTGCAGGTTGGAGTTGCGTCGCGTCGGCGCCCCCGGTGACGGCAGCTCGTCGACGCCCGGGAATTCAGGCCCGACGATCAGTGCGCACAAAGGATCCGAGAATCCGGGGCTCGCGTAACAGGCGGAGATCACTTCCGAGGTGGGCGCGCTGCCGACAGCATCCGTGATTTCGACATCGAAATAGTCGATCGAAACGCTCAGACCGTCAACGAAACTCGGCGTCAGAACCAGGCCGACGGTGAGTGATTCGGAGGTCTCGGGCTGAAGATCCGGATTGCCACCCTCCAGCGTTGTCGCCTGGAATGTTGCGAGATTGAAGTCCGGCGCCAGTCCGTCAGCCTGGCAGTTCGCAACCGTCGTCGCATCGGTACCCGATGTGCCGTAGTTGCGGCAAGGGTCGGTGTAGGTTTCAGCAGACTGCTGTATGCCGAGGAACAGTTCACTGATGTTCGGTGCGCGAAACCCCTCCGAGAACGTGCCGCGCAGGCGAACGTCTTCGATCGGCGCCCATTCTACGGCGACCTTGAAAACTGTGTCGGAATCATCGAGAAAATCGACGTCAGTCCAGCGCGCCGATGCTTCGAGTGTCAGCAGCTCGGCCATAGGCGCGTCGGAAAGAATCGGCAGGACGACCTCGCCGTAGAACTCATCGACCTCGTATTTTCCGCTCGTGACTTCGCCTGCAGTAAACGCAATGGCACCGATAGCGGCGCCACCGTCGGGTTTCGATGCCGCTTCTTCGCGACGGTTTTCGTAACCGAATGCCCAGCCGATTTCACCGCCCGGCAGATCGATACCACCCATATCGCCCGAGAAATTCAGCTGAAGCACGTTAAGCGTAGACTCCGCTTTGGTGTTGACGCCAACGAAGCCATACGCAACCTGGGCTTCCGTCATACTGTCGCTGATGAACGGATTGAATATGCCCGGGCATCCGTTGGTCGCCGCAGCGCACAATGTTGGATCCATCATCGCCTCGATATTCGGACGATTCGGCCGGCCCTCGTCGCGCTGGCTGTCCTCCCATGCAGCAAGGGTGTAGTTGATGTCCCACGTCCAGCCGTTCTCGAACTGGCCGTCAAACCCTGTGCCGATACGCCAGGCATTGACGTCCTGCGTAAATCGGCGGCCCCCGGACTCGGTTAGGCGCCGCGACGTCGCAACGTCCTGCGGTTCCGTACATAACGGATTGCTCGCACACAGAGCATCGCCAAACGGATTGTCCGGGTGCTCTTGCGATGTGATCCAACCGCCGAAGGTGCCGACAGGTGCCAGGAGCTGATCGGACACGCGATTCGAGAAATTCATTTCCAGATTCGCGTTGATTGGACCCAGGACGGGCGCTTCGAGCAGCTCGTAGTTCGCCGCCGCGTACGCACTGTACACGTCCTGAGGTGTGGTCAGGTAGCTGAGAGCCGCGTAATTGAATGAGTCGCGTGCATCATCGAACGGCCTGACCGTAACGCCGTCCGCGTCCAGGACGTGACCACCAATCGCAGAATCGACGCCCCTGGGCGTAAACTGCGCGGGAGTCGTCGTCGGACTGCCGCCGCAGGATACAGCGCTGCCGTCATCGAAGAACGGACATGCGGAAAAGGCCCTGTCTCCCTGGCGAATCTCTTCGCGCTTGTTCACCTGAGCGGCGACGATGAAGTTGCCGCGGTCGAATGTGCTGCCGAAAACGAGCGCACCGTTAATCATCTCGCCGTCGCTCTCATCGGTTATGTCATAGCCAAGCTGAATATCGACACCCTCGAAATCTTTTTTCGTGATGACGTTGACGACGCCAGCAATGGCATCAGAACCGTAAACGGTCGATGCGCCGTCTCGCAGGACCTCGACCCTCTCGACGATGGCTGTCGGAATCATATTCAGATCGACGTAACCGTTGACCGCTGCAGATGCGTAGCGTTTGCTGTTGACCAGCACCAGGGTGCGATTGGGCCCCAGGCCGCGCAAAGAAACGGATGCGATTCCCGGATTGCCGTTGTTTACGCCGGCGCCGAAGTCGCCGCCGTTGACGGCCGGCATGTCCTGGATGAAGTTCTCCAGTGTCAGATTGCCCGATACGGCAAGATCTGCATCGCTGAGCACCGTGATCGGGCTGATGCTCGAAGTATCGTTGCGTTTGACACGCGACCCCGTGACCACGACCTCTTCCAACTGCAACTCAGCCTCCGCGTCGACGGATTGTGCATTGGCGCTTTCCGGAAGGCTAATTGCCGCACACAGTGCAAGTGCCAATAGCCGGCTGGAAAACAGATTCGGTTTGTTGGGAATACTTGCTGGCAGACCCGTCACACGGGCTCGTAAGGATCGAATCGACATGGCGTCCCCCGCTCACTGATTGATAGTGCCAGTTAGAATAGAGACGAGGGGTCGTCAAAGCTCCGTCGCTCACAATCAATTGACGCAGCTCGCAAACGAATTCGGCAAGTTACGGTTTTCGGGAATACGCGAGCCCGGCGAAACGTATCGAATGCCGTTCGCAGACCCGCCGGTTCAACTGAATGTGCCGCCGGACTCCAGCGATGTCGTTACCGGATTTCGGTTTGGCGCTGCAGGACGCGCACGTCTCGCTCGGTCTGCTCCCTGTCTATGGCTCCTGCGACTTGCCGACAGACAACAACGGGGCGGTTGGATCCGGTTGGTTTTTCTTTTTTGCAGACCACGGGTGGCTCCGAGTCTATCGGTCCGGACAGGCTTGCCTCGGCAGAGCCGGGCGCTGCGGACTGCGACACGCAGCCACCCAAAAGGAAGCTTGAAAGTAAAATAACAGTTGTCTTCATGACTGAGCTCTCGACTCGCCGATTGCCTTGACAGGCCCGAAGTCAAAGTCTAGCGATTCGTCGGAAGCAACAAACGCCCGTCGCAAAGAACAACGGTCGTTTACAAAAACCGGGTACCTGAACGTAACCTTGTGTCTGCTCGAGGCTATGGCGGGGTTGCAGGCTAATGCCTGACGTGCGCATTCGACCAAAGCCGTAGCGATGGCAGTTCGCCGGTCTCTTAAACCGGTAACCGGATGTGCCGCCGACTTACAAGGAAAATGGGCGGCGCGCGTCGGGCCGAAGGTAGATTGGTGACTCGCATTCAACTGCGCTGCGACAAACGGTTTTGTTTGCAACGAGCACACGGCATGAATCGAAGTCGGTGACAGGTGCATGTATCGCACTCCTGCTCACCGGTCTTGCATCCGACGACCTGGATCAACTCTGAGTAGCAACCGCTGCAGCCAGTCGCGGGCGTTGCCGGCTAGTTAACGGGACGGTGCTCGGGTACGTGAGGGACAAGTGAATGAGCGTTCGAGCCTGGGGACCGTGGGCACGCGATTCGAATGAACGATAGTCTCTAGAGGTCGATAGTCATGCAGAAAATGGTGGTCGCATTATTCCGTCGCGGCGCTCGATACCCGACGTATCGGCAAGCACTGTGTTGGACCATCCCAATCGCCTGGTTGGCGGGAGTCATTGCGCTTGGCAAAACCAACTTCTTCTTTGGCCCTTCGCCGTTGCCGGTCAGTCGACTCCAGACAGCTATCATTCTGCCAATGCTTCTGTTTTGGCTCTTCTACTTCCGTGTCGCGCGGTTCAGGCACTTCGTTTTGTCTCTGGACCTGACGGTGGTCAACGCATTGCAGTGCTGGCGTGTCGCAGGCATCGCAATACTGCTCGTTTGGGCCTTTGGACTTTTGCCCGGCGGATTCGCCGTCCCAATGTCGATCCTGGACGCCTCGGTCGGGGTGCTCGCGATTTTAACGGTTAGTTGGACGATCGATCGGCAGCCAGGGTGGCGCGGCAGGGTACTCGCGATCAATGTCTGGGGATTCCTCGACTTCTTTATCACGATTGCCCTGGCGTTGTTCGCCGGCAGCCTCGCCATTGATCCTCCCGTTGCCGCAAGCGGCTACGCGGACCTGCGCGCTTTACCGCTGTGCGTCTTCCCGGGCTTCGCGATTCCATTCTTCTCGTGTCTGCACTTTGTCGTGTTTGCGCAGCTTTACCGGCTGTCGAAAGGCGATTCGGGCAATCAGTCTAATGACTAAGCCCGATCGAGGCCGGCGCGCCCTCTTGAGTGTCTTGCTTCTGGTTCCGCTTCCGATACTTGCCGAGCAGGCAGCCGTACAGTTCTCCGGATACGATTGGGTAGTACGGGGAAGCAAGTGGTCGGTCGACCAATTCCTCGGGCGGGAATCGCTTCATCTCGAGCGGGCGAACGCGACTCTCAGCGACGTCGAATTCTACAACGGTGTCATTGAATTCGACATTGCTGTGTCCGGGAATCGCGGCTTTTCGTCGGTGCGCTGGCGGCGACAGGAGGACTTCAGTGGCGAGAATTTTCTGGTGCGAAATCACAAGTCCGGAGAACGCGACGCGTTGCAGTACGAAGCGTTTCATGGCTTTCGCTCGTCCTGGCAACTCTACAACAAGGATGGTTACACGACGCCGGCGCACATCCCTGCGAACCGCTGGCTTCCTGTCAAGATCGTGGTCAAGGACCGTCAGGCCGACATCTACTTCGACAGCGACGTACCGGTTATCCATGTTGCGGCCCTCAAGGGCGCCGATTCGCCGGGCATCGTGCAACTGAACGGCGCCCTCGACGGCGCGCGCTTCTCCAACTTCCGCATCGATACGTCCGACCCTCCGGCGTTGTTGGGCTCTGCTTTGAAGCTTCCGGCACCGCCGGATCGCGGCCGGGCGTCTATCGTCGTTTGGGAAATCGCTCGCGTCGAGACGCCTACACTGGATTGGTCCGAAGCATTCGATATCGAGCTCTACCCTACTGACATTCAGGACTGGCAGCTGGCGGAAGCGGACACGAGCGGCGTCATGAACTTATCGGAATACTTTCCCGCGCCGTCGTTTGGCCGTTCGGATGACGAACTTTCGATTGCCCTCGCGAGGAGCGTGATTCGATCCGCCGGAGATCAGAGCGTAATGCTGAAGATTGGCTATTCGGATTACGTCGCAGTGTTCATCAACGGCACCCTTCTGTTCAGCGGATCCAATCGATTCAGCGAGGACGATCGGCGCTACCAGGGGCTGGTTGACCTGGATCGCCAGGTTCGCATTCCGTTACGCGAGGGGGACAACGAGCTCCTGCTCATGGTCGGAGAAGAGGATCGATTCGGTTGGGGGTTTGCGACGCAGGTCGTTTGCGTCAAAGATGCAAACGTGGAGATTGTCGTCAGGAAGTCGCCTTCGCTCGAGGAGTCGCGACACCTGTGCGCAGCCGGCGAGCCAGGCCTCACCGAGTAACCGATTAACAGTGTTGATCCGGCGCCTTCCGTGGCGCCAGATCGGACACAAATGCTCGACATAAAAGGGGAATATGGCGAGCACATCTTTTGTGGTTAGAACTCAGAATTCCCACGACGCGCGAACGGCGAAGAATCGGCCGATCGAATCGTAGATACCACTCGAACCACCGTTGCCGAGCACCGTTCTTGCGGGGTCCTGATCGGTCACATTGTCGATCTTCAGACCGATCTTGAGCTCGTTATCAAACGTGTAATTGAAGCCCAGGTCCAGGTACAGATGTGATCCTGTCTCAATGATGTCTGCAACGTCCGGATTTGGATCGTTGTTGGTCGCCGAGCCGAACAGCAGCTCCTGTTCGAACAAGTACATGCTGTCGATCCAGCGAGCCTCCAACGAAAAGTCCCAGGCGTCACCGACGACCAGGTTGCCTTTGTAATTGAGCTGCCATTTCGGATCGCCCAGTTCACCATCGATGATATCGATGTTGTCCTCCGAGCTGAGGATCTCGACCCGTTCATCGAGGTACGACGCAAGCAACCGGTTATCGAGCACGCCCCAGCTTCCGAGTTCCACAGGGTAGGCGATCTCGAAATCCATGCCGCTTGTCTGGAATTCGTTCAGGTTCAGAGGAAACCGGTTCAGCAGCGTTATGTTACCGACCGAATCGCGTGTTACGAGCGCGCAGAATTGATTGTTGATGCCGTTTACGTCGTCGACGCATTTGTCCAGAATTGACTGCGCAGTCGTAAACGAAATGGCATCTTCGATTTCAATGTCGTACCAGTCGACCGACACCTGAAGTCCGTCCAGCCAACCTGGTTCGTAGATCAGGCCCACCGTCGTCGTCGTAGCCGTCTCCTCTGAGAGCTCACTGTTGCCGCCGTCGGCCAGGCGGATACTCGATTCGTCCTGCGAATCGAAAGTTGTCGGATCGGCGATCCCCAATGCCTGGCAGTTTGCGATGCGCACATTGCGTCCGTTCGCGCCAACGTCGAGATTGTTCATATCGCACGGATCGTCGATCACTCTGAAGTTCTCCGACTCGGGCGCGAACAAGTCGCTGATATTCGGCGCACGCAGTGCCTCGCCATGGTTGACGCGGAAGCGCAGGCTTTCGTGCGGCCGCCAGCTAATGCGGCTCTCCCACGTAAACGTCTCACCAATCGTCGAATAGTCAGAGTAGCGCGCGGCCGCTTCCAGTGTCAGGTCCTGCGCGAGCGGCGCGTCGGTCAGGAGAGGTACAGACGTCTCCACGAAAAGCTCGACGACGTCAAACTCGCCTGTTTCGTCAGCTAGCGCGTTAAAGAAAGTATTGCCGAGCGCTGACAGCGAGTCAGCACGAATCTCGCTCTTCTCTTCGCGGTACTCGACACCGGCAACCCCGGCAACAGGACCGGCCCAGGTGCTGAACAACTCCTGGTCGGACAACGTTGCCTGAAGCTGGAACTGCTGAATTTCAGCGTGGGAAAGCGCCGTCGAATTTACGAATTCGATCGCTTCGTCCGAGATCAGGCCGAATCCGAGTACGTTTGCGGGGACGCACCCTTCGTAGGCCCAGTCCGGCAGACCCGAATCCGTACCGAGGGCCTCGTTCAGCGTCGCGCGACAGACAATATCGCCCGCTTGCGCCGCGGGATTCAGTCCGGACGCCACCAGCGCCGCTGCGCCGGCCGCATCGATTGCGACTGCGTCGGTGGCAGCAAGCCACCGCTCGTCGATCCGGTTAGCGAGGTTAATTCGCTCAACCGTTGAGCGCCCGTAGTTGGCCGACACGTCAAAGCGGACATCCTCCGAAACATCGCCCTTCACACCGGCGACCAGCCTTATAGTCTGACGATTGTTGTTTTCCTTGCGGTTGCCAAGATCGATGTTGAATCGGCGGAGGTCAATCGCAGAAAGTCCGGCACTGTCCATCGCGGCGGCCAGACTTGGCGAGACGAAGGCATTGTCCCTTTGAATGATGATCGGCGCGCCGAAGTCGAAGGTCGGCTGCCCCTGCTGCGCGGTCTCCACCAGTGCGTAGCGACTTTCGAAATAGCCGGTCAGATTCTCCGCGAGATCGTAGGTGAAATTCGCATCGAGCGTCACGCGCTGAAATTCGGCCTGCAGGACCTGGAATGACGACGTGTCGAGCGGTGTGCAACCGGTGCCCGCGCACACTAGTCCATCCTGGTACTGGAACTCATCGAACGGCACCGGGCTGAAACTCCCATCCGGATTCATTCGTCCGTTCAGTGCCAGCGATGTGCCTGCGGTAGAGATCCCCCAAAACCCCTCATTGGGCACCGTAATGTCGTCGGGAATGCCATCGTCGACTTGAATTCCATTGGCATCAATTGTATCGCCGTCCTCCGGGTTCGCGATCGTATCCCAAAGTGCGACAAACTCGCCGCCGCGCTCACCAGCGGTCAACAGATCCTGGTCATCGAAGCCGAGAGAAAAAATTGCGTTGCCGCGCCCGTCCGAGAAGTCGTTGCCCATTGTCACTGCAAACGAGTTTCTGCCGAAATCGCTGTCCCCTGCTTTACCCGTCGACGACCGGACAGAGAATCCTTCGAAGTCGTCCTTCAGTATGAAATTGACGACACCCGCGACCGCATCCGCACCGTAGACGGCCGAGTTTGCGCCGGTGATGATTTCGACGCGCTCGACCATGTCAGTGGGAATGCTGTTGACGTCGACACCCTGATTTCCGGCGGACGAAGAAACGTGCCGACGACCGTTGACCAGAACGAGCGTCCGATCGGTACCGATGCCACGCAGGTCGAGCAGTCCAACACCCGCCGTGCCGATGAAACGGCTCGAGTTGCTCAGGCCGAACGTCGTTCTGAGCTGCGGCAGATCGTTGAGCATGTCGCCCAGTGCCGGTGTCGTCTGTTGTTGGATATCCGCTGCGCCTATCGAGACGACGGGAGACGGTGTACTAAAACCGGAGCGGACGATACGCGATCCCGTAACGGTTATTTCCTCGAGTTCGGCAACGTTGTCATCCGCGGACACCGATGCCTGCGAGTGGGCACCGCCAGCCATCAGCAGCGCCATTGCGCCAACGAAAGACATGGAACCCCATCGATTCCGGATCGACTTTGGTTTGCTATTCATAATTGCCCCCCTTAAGGCAGAGTGCCGCGGCTGCAACTCAGATGCTGTTGCAGTTGTGCGACGCGATCGGCCGATGCAAGTCGGGTGCACCGGAATTTAGGGTGGGAAGGTTCTTGGAACGCTGCCGATGGCACAACTCGATCTTGGCACCGGGCGTTTCGTTTGGTCACCGGATAGTTTTGCTGCGTCGAAGGACGGACCGACAGATTGTGATCCGCTTCGCAAATTTCGGTCGCGGGGCTATCCGCGGCACCTGCAGCGACCGACGATTGCACGACGTGCTCAATGCATTGGCTGAAATGCAACACCGTGAGTCGACTCAAGCGAACCCTGCCTGGCGCCACGAATATCGTCGGCGGCCTCACATCGCCGGGAGCGCGACGGCGGCCACCTGATCGACGCGATTTTGCCGCTGTAGCGCCATTCACAAAGAAAACGTGCGGTTAACCAACGCTTTGACCTTTGTGAGCAAATTAGTCTCGGTGGGCGTTTACCTTGGTCGATGTAGGTCGCGGCGATTGGGCACGGCTCTGCCTCGCAGTCGGGTGAGACCTTATTTTTGATTCACGGGTTTACCGATACGCAAACCAAGGAGCACCGTCGATGAAAATCTTTCCGCTTTCAGCAGCCCCCGATACAGGTCATGCCGCACGACGCGCGACGGCATTGCGTCGCCTGATCGGCGCCGGTTCCGCGTTTCTTCTGACTTCGATCACCCTGTCCGCGGGTGCAGCCGAGCTGGGTCTGAGCATTACCTCGGAGAATTGCGAGATCGCGCTTGCCCAAAGCGCACTGCCGGCGCGCCTCCGGGGTCGGGCGGCAACTTACGTCTGGACTGGAGATGACTATGCGACGCCGAAGACCGAGCCGGGTCAGTTTCACTGCATCGTTGCTCGCAACCACCCGACCTCGATCATTCCGATATGTGTGACGGACTCGGGTCTCGACACGGTGCTTCAAGGAATTATCTACAAGTCTCGCCTGGCAATGCAGGGGGTACCCGTTGACGAGGCGGAGAAGCGGTTCGCCGAACGTGCGAAGAATGGCGAATTCACGGCACCGGCCGCGCCAGGAATCTCGTACATGATGTCGAGTCACAATCACATCTACCGACCTCAGAACGACAGCTTCCTGAACGTGCCTGCTCACGTCATGATGTTTGCGCCCGACGTGGATCCTGAGGTGATAGGCAGCGCAACGTTCCCCGGCGCTATTGCGAACCCCGGTGTGCCCATCGCCATTGATTCGGGCATTCATGCTTACATCGTGACGTTCGTTGCCGAAGCAGCAGACTCCGGCGAAGTCGTAGAGCAGTGTGGCGACGATTGGCAACCGCCGGCCCGCGTGACGGCCGAGCCACCAGGCGACGCGCAATAGGCGACGGCAATCTTCAAACTTTTCGGGTCCTGTCCCAAGAAAAACAGTCGGTGAACGGGTGGAATTCTTTGTGTGTGGCAGTACAGGGGTTTTGGGCCACAGTTGACGGAGGATTCGTGTAGAAATACGGCGTAGTTGAGCGCAGCGTGTGAATTGTCACTCGCGAACCTTGTGCCGGGTGCGTGGTCCACATACTGAGACGATATGTGTTTGATCACAGCTTCCAGGAAATTCCAGTTGGCAGCACCCGAACTAGCACCGCATGACCAGCAGATAACCGCCATCATCGTGGACGATGAGGCACCCGCGCGGCGCCTGTTGAGGTCGTTACTCGAATCCGAACCTGGTGTGACAGTTATCGATGAATGTACGGACGGCAACGTGGCTATCGGGGCCATCGCTAAACACGGCCCCGACGTCGTCTTTCTCGACGTCGACATGCCTATTGTCGATGGCATCTCGGTCGTCCGGCACTTCGGTGACGATCGAAACGCTCCGTACTTCGTCTTCGTTACCGCCTATGATGAATACGCAATCGAGGCATTTGAATTGAACGCGGTCGACTACATCGTCAAGCCGATTTCGCGAGCTCGACTGTCTGCGGCAGTTGGCAGAGCGAAACTCGTGAAGAGAAAAGACTCGACAGTCGAGTTGACCGCACAGCTGCTGGCTCTTGCATCGCATCAGGATTTCACGCGTACGAGTCGCACGACGGAACCACGCTTGACGCTGAAGAAGCGCGATGTGGTCTGCAGCGTTCGATTTGACGAAATCGTTTGGGTCGAAGCCGCAAACCAATACGTTCGAATACATACGGGAGATGACTCGTTCATAATGAGCGAGTCGCTGGGCAAATTCGGCACGCGCATTCCCGATAGCCGGTTTGTGCGGGTACATCGATCGGCAATCGTCAACGGTCATCATATCGATCGCGTTGTCAGAAGCGGCAACGGAGCCTATGCGCTGCACTTGTCGACGGGGGCTGAGTTGACTCTGGCGCGGTCCAGAGCATCCCTCCTTCCACGCCTCCTCCGACTTTCGGAGTCTTCGGACAGTTCGAGGAATGGTGAGCGCGTTGACAGCTCATCGCCGGATAGATAATGGCTGACCTCGCAATTGCACGAAAGTCGAAGCCGGCTCTCGCAATCGTTGGGCTGATTCTCACCTGGGGAATCGTCGCAACGATTGCAGGTACGACTGCTTTCCTGGCACGCGGCGCCGCGACGTTCAGAGACTGGTCGATTTTGATGTCGCCCATGATCATCTACTACGGCACCTGGGCTTTCGTCACAATCGGGATATTCTCGCTCCTTAATCGACCCGCAGCATCCGCATGGCAACGCGCCGTTCGCATACCCGCACACTTGGCCATGTACGCGATCCTTGCGGTGGTCTCGCCCATGATCTTCGCGCCCGCAACCTGGCCCGACTGGGTTTACGGCTCGCGTGCCGTTGCATTCCATGGGCTCACGCTCGCGATCTATGGCTTCTGCTTTCTGGCGCTGACTGCCGAGAAGCACTACCGCCGAGCGCGAAACGAAGAACAGTTGCGGCGCCAGGCCGAACTTCGTGCGGCTCAACTGGACAACAGTCTGAATCTTGCAAGGTTCGACGCGCTGCGGATGCAGATAAACCCGCACTTCTTCTTCAACGCATTGAATTCCGTAGGCTCACTCGTGCGCACGTCCCAGCACGAAGAAGCGTATCGCGCGATTGAAGTTCTTGGCGATCTCCTGCGAAACGTATTACGGCGCTCCAACGAACGAACGGTTCCGTTGTCACAGGAATTGGCGCTCATTCGCAACTATGTTGAACTGGAACAAGTTCGGTATGGTGATCGCCTCAGTATGATTGAGAGCATCAGTGAAGACTCTCTCGACTTTGATGTGCCGGCCCTGATCCTGCAGCCGCTCGTTGAGAACGTTGTCAAGCACGTCCTGTCGAAGAGCCATGAGTCCGTCGAGCTTACGATTGCCGCTTCAGTAGTCGATGACCGCACACTCCAACTGTTGATCGCCGACAACGGGCCTGGCTTCGACTCGTCGATTGTATCGACCAGTCGGAGTGTAGGTATCCCGAACATCCTGCGACGCCTGCAGCTCTTTTACGACGATTTGGCGACCATCGACATCCGGGGGCGAAGCGCAGGCGGCACCGAGATCGTCATCCTGCTACCCGAATCGCCTGTTGCCGAGCTGGACGAACCCCAGATACAGCAGGCGGTCGCGACCAACTAGTTCGACTGCGGCATGACTGCCGTCACTTGGTGACCGGTGACGTTCCTTTGCCGAGGTTGGTCATTGCGCACCGAGCATCCCATACAATCGGGTGGTTGCGCTTTTTCAACGTCAGGCCAGGAAAGAATGAATGAAAGCATCAGTTGGTGCCTTTGCCGGTGAGCAAATTCGAGCCGGACGCGATCAGATCACGGAGATCGGCGACCTTGCGTTGTTCGTCAACGTCGTACAATTCGGCAGTATTTCGCGGTGTGCCGCGAGCATTGGGTTCGAGCGCACAACGATCAGTCGCCGCATGAAGAGACTCGAGGACCGGTTGGGGGTTCGCTTGTTGATTCGCAAACCTCGCTCCATGACATTGACGGAAGCGGGAATGCGGTGCTTTAGTCACTGCCGCAACATGCTGGATGAGGCACGCAACGCACGGGCTTCGATCTCCTCAGTCGAGTCTCCATTACTCGCACAACAGACGCTTCTTATTGGCGGCTCGATCATCGCCTTCAGTCATATTCTGACGGACTTCCTCGATGCGTTTCGGCGCAGTCATCCACAGATTCGCGTAGAACGGCGTGTAATATCGGAATGGGACGAGACGGAGGCGCGGGCGGTGCATCTGGGCGTCGCGTACTCCGAATCGAATTTGCCCAGCGAATGGCGGCAACCGGTCGGCCGGGTCCGGGAAGTCTTGGTGGCTTCCCCGGCATACGCGAAACGCTGTTCCTCAGTGTCGCACCCTCGTGAGCTAATCGCCTATCGTTTGGTGGGGTCGTCTCAGCTCGGCGATACCGGAAGACTGGCTTTCCAAAAGGAGGGTCAGGTATTCAGTGTCGATTGCGGTCCCAATCGGACGGTGGCGCGCACGCCTTTGGACGTTCGAGAAGCGATATTGGGAGGGTTCGGGTTCGGCGTCTTACCCCGATTTCTTTGCGACGACAATCTCTCGTCAGGGAAGCTCATAGAATTACTACCCCACTTCCAGGTTGTCGGCCGGAGCCTGGAGATTATCGACGCGAGCAGCAATGCCGGGTCGCAGGCTGAGATCCGTTGGCTCAGGTCCGAACTCGAGTCGGCACTCAAATCACTCTGCGTGGATTATTGACCTCATAACATGCGTCCATGTGCCCCGAATCCTCGTTGGAGCTATATGATTCGGTAGGGAACGCGCGACATCGATCTGCGAGCTGATTCCAATATCCGCCGTCAGGGGGAGACAGAATTTGCTCTGATGATCTACAGTGAACTCATGACCGAGACCGCTGAAAACGTCAACGCGTCCTTGCTGGAGAAATGGCGGCCGTTCAGGGGACCGTTCACGCGTTGGCCTCGCCTGTCCGACGCTTTACTTGCTCTTATCTCGTTCTTCTTAACGATGGCCATCTGGAGCGGTGAGCAGGCTCAGGACGACGTCTCGTTGCCTTTCGGTGCATTTGTTCTGTTCGTGCTCGGCAACGCGTCTCTCTACTGGCGGCGGCGGCGCCCCGAGCGAGTGCACGGGGTCATATTGGCGACATCGGCGCTCGCCATGTTGCTGGGCTACCTGCGTGGGCCAATATTTGCCACGGCCATCTCGCTGTACAACGTCGGGCGGTACACCGCAAACGATCGTGACAGCGCGATTGGTCTGACGGCAGCTTACGTGCTGCTCATCATCAGCGAGATCGCGTTTCAGGGACTGTCGTCTGAGGACATCATCACCCTGACGTTGCCGTTTGTCTTCTGGTACACCGGCCGGCGCGTGCGTGCGCGTGGCGAGTATCTGAGAATCCTGCGCGAGCGAGCTGACCAACTCGAGCGCGAACGATTGGTCGAAGCCGAACGGGCCGTGGCGGAGGAGCGTACTCGTATAGCGCGCGAGCTGCACGACATCGTCGCTCATCAGGTAAGCCTGATGACCGTGCAGGCCGGCGCCGCTAAGACGATTGCAGGCACCGATCCGGCGGCTGCCGCGAAGGCGATCGGCTCGATCGAGGTAGCTGGCCGTCAGGCCCTCGACGAGCTTCGTCACCTGTTAGGCGTATTGCGACCGGACGCCGCAAGCGATGAGATGGGCCCGCAACCGGGCCGCGCCGACCTGCCCCGCCTGATCGAGGAAGTCGAGCTCGCTGGACTCGAGGTTTCATTAACGCAGGACGCCGGTCAGCGCCGGTTGCCGGCGCGGATTGAGCTGGCAATCTATCGTATCGTTCAGGAAGCTTTGACCAATGTGCTGAAACACGCTGGTCCCGGTACGCGCGCAGACGTACGGATCCGGGCCGACGAGTGTACGGTCACCATCGAGATCAAAGATAATGGTGTTGAGGTGATCGGATCACGACATTCGGGGCATGGAATTGCCGGCATGCGTGAACGGGCGTACTTGCTGGGCGGTACGCTCCAGGCAGGGCCGCAAACGGGCGGAGGATTTTCCGTAGTCGCCCGGTTGCCGACAGCGGAGGAAGTTGCATGAGCATTCGCGTTGCGGTTGTCGACGACCAGGCATTGGTGCGCGGCGGTTTCGCAATGGTTCTGGGTCACCAGCCTGACATCGAAGTCGTCGCCGAAGCCGCGGACGGTCTCGAGGCACTCGATGTCGCACGAGAGCATCGCCCGGATGTCATCGTCATGGACATCAGAATGCCGGACATGGACGGCCTGGAAGCGACAACCCGCATTCTCGGGGAGGCCGACTGGCCGGTGCGCATCCTGATCGTGACGACCTTCGACCCCGATGAATACATCTACAAGGCGCTGCGTGCCGGCGCGAGTGGTTTCGTGCTCAAGGACACACCACCCGAGGACCTGATCACAGCGGTTCGTGTCGTGGCTGAAGGCGGCGCCCTGCTGTCACCATCCATTACACGACGCCTCGTCGGACGCTTCGCCGAACACCTCGCTATCGATGCCGACCTCTCGTCGAGACTCGAACGCCTCACGGAACGAGAAAAGGAAGTGCTCGTGGCGATTGCCCGCGGACTCAACAACCACGAGATCTCGGAGTCTTTGTTCATCGGTGCTGCGACCGTCAAGACGCACGTATCGAGCATCTTCTCGAAGCTGGACTTACGCGACCGTGCCCAGGCCGTCGTGTTCGCCTACGAGAGCGGACTTATCACGGCGGGCAGTCAGGAACTCCACCCGTAGGTGGAGGACGAAATCCGTCCTCGGGGCGATTTCGCCGTCTTGCCCAGTTGCTACGGTTGCCGTTGACCATTCGTCTGGCTGGAGCAACCGATGAAACTTCGTTACAAGATTACAAATGGCATTGTGGCAATCCTGGGTGTGGCCACGCTCGCACTCGCGGGCACCCTCAGTTACACGTCAGAGTGCACACCAGCGCCCGACGTCGCCGCCGGGGCCGACACCATGAAAGCCGTCGTCTCGCGATGCTACGGCGGGCCCGACGCGCTCGAATTTCTCGACGTCGAGAAACCGAAACCGGGTCCGAAGGACGTCATAGTCAAAGTAGCAGCCGCGGCCGTGAATCCTCTGGATTACCACTACATGCGAGGATCACCCTATTTGATGCGCCTCTCGGGCGGTATCGGCAAGCCGAGCGATCCACGAATGGGTGTCGATTTCGCCGGGGTAGTCGTTGAAGTTGGCGACGACGTCACGAGATACGCGGTCGGTGATGAGGTATTCGGCGGACGAAGCGGCGCATTCGCCGAGTATCTGGTGATCCCGGAGGATCGTGCCATCGCCACCAAACCGGAGAACGTCAGCTTCGACGAAGCCGCGGCCATTCCGGTAGCGGCGATAACTGCTCTGCAGGCACTGCGCGACCATGGCCGACTGGCGCCTGGCGAGAAGGTCCTGGTCAATGGCGCTTCGGGTGGCGTCGGAACCTATGCGGTGCAGATCGCGAAAGCGCTCGGCGCCGAAGTACATGGCGTGTGCAGTACACGCAATGTCGAGATGGTTCGCGCTTTGGGCGCCGACCACGTTTTCGATTACAAGAGCGAGAACTATACGGAGAGTGATAACGAATACGACCTGATTGTCGACATGGTAGGCAGTCAGTCGTTGAATGCGAATCGTCGCGTGCTCAAGCCGGAAGGCCGCATGGTGCTCGTCGGTGGCCCCAAGGGAAACTGGGTCGCGCCGTTTTGGCCGCCTTTGAAGGCGATGATGCTGTCGCCGTTCGTCGACCAGGACATCGGCATGATGCTGGCAATCCTGACCGGTAGCGATCTCGAGTACCTCGCCAACCTGATGGCCGATGGCCGTCTGACGTCGCAAATCGATACCCACTATCCGTTGAGCGATACTGCTGATGCCCTGCGCTATCTCGAAACCCATCGGGCCCGCGGTAAGGTCATCATTGCCATGGACCAGATATCGGACTGATCGCCCGCCGCACTGCCCGAAGCGGGAGAATCGGAAGTCGCATCGACTATACTGATATCAATTGACGTCACACGCATTGAGATCTGGCTATGGGTGACCTGCGATATCCTAATGAGTCGGTGGAGTACCGAAAGGCCCGCGACGAACTGCTGGCAGAAGAAAAGGCATTGGTCGAGAAGATGAAAGCTGTTGCCGAACGGCGCCGGCAATTACCTCCGGGTGGCCAGCTGAAGGAAGACTATGTGTTCCGGTGGGCCAATAACGGCAAAGTCGGTCAGGAAGTCAGGTTGTCCGAGTTATTCGGCGACAAGACGACCTTGCTGCTCTACAACTTCATGTACGGTCCCGGCTGGGACAACCCGTGCTTGTCATGCACGTCGTTAATGGACGGCTTTGACCGAACTGCATACCAGGTTTCTCACGACGCCGCTTTCTGCGGAATTGCCAAAGCCCCTGCGGAGAAGATCAACGACTGGGCCAAAACCCGGCAATGGACGCAGATCAATCTGGTTTCAGGCTACGGTACAACGTACCAGGCTGACTACAGGTGCCAGGGCGAAAACGACGACATGCAATGGCCGATCCTGCATGTGTTCAGAAAGCTCGATGGCGCGATCGTCCACTTCTGGGGGACCGAACTGCAGGGAAATCATGTCGACACGGTCTGGCCCTACTGGAACCTGATGGACTTCACGCCCGAAGGACGGCCGGACCGTATGACACCCCCACAGAACTTCAGATCCGAGTTTCTGGAGAAACACTTCCTCAACGAGTAACAACCCTGACGGACAGGCCCCTCATTGAGCGGTCTGTTCCGTCCTCAGGTTGGCCAGCTGACTCTGAACTCGGCGCCGCCCATGTCGGGTGACGAATCTACCGCCGCACTGCCACCGTGCAGTTCGGCGACGCGAGCGACCACGGCAAGACCCAGTCCGTAGCCTCCAGTTTCGCGGTTACGACTATCGTCGATGCGCGTAAACGCCTTGAAGATCTTGTCCCTGTCGGAATCGGGGATACCCGCACCATCGTCCTCGACGCTCAGCACGTAGTTACCCTGCTGTTTCCCGATCATGCAACGAATACTGCTTTTAGCGTATTTGGTCGCATTGACGAGGAGGTTGCTCAATGCGAGTTCCATCAGCCTGGCGTCGAACCTCACGGTAGTGAGTCCTTCGCCGACGACAGTCTCAATCCGATCTGCATTGCCTGGCGCCTTGGCAACGATCTGCTCGAGCCAGGCCGCCGCCGGCACTTCCTGCCAATGCATCTCGATGTCCGGGTGATCGAGGCGCGCATAATTGAGCATCGCGGCGACGAGATCGTCGATCTCCTGCACGTCGTCGTTCATGGCAGCCAGTTTTTCCCTTAGCTGGTCGCCGACATCCTCACCGAGAACGGCCAGTGCGAACCGAATCCTTGCGAGCGGTGTCCGCATCTCATGCGACAACGCCGCAATCAGCTCTTTCTGGCTGCGCAGGACACCTGACAGGCGCGCAGCCATCTGGTCGAGGTTCTTTGCGAGCGATTTGAGTTCGGTCGTATGCTCCGCCAGAGACAGCGGCTCACGATAATCGGCCGCAAATCGGTTCGCCCCGTTCGAGATGACGTTGATGTCTCTCAATACCGGTCGCAGCCAAAGACCGACGACGACAAAGATCGAAAGATAAAATACGGGCGGCAGCAGTTCGAGCAGCAAGCTCTCGTTGGGCGCCGGGATCGGACCGAGGCGGACGATGGCATCGATCGATCGAGCACTGTACAGCCAGGAAGTGTTGCCGTCGGCATCGACAAGCGGCGTCAGTTGCTTGTCGCTGGCAAGATTAATGTGCACATCGTCATTTGTGAGTAACTGCACACCGATGCCCAGCGTATCGGCCAATTCAATCGCCTTGGCATTACGATTTGCCTGCGGCGTTTGTGCAAGGTCAGTTTCGATAAGGGCCAGCGTCGACTCGAGCCAGCGATCCACGTCGGGCTCTTGCCGCGACTGCAATTGCCCGAAACCGAAATCGAGAACCATCGCAACCAGCAAAAGCCCCCCGACAAGAAACAGGAACGAGCGAAACAGCAGCTTCAAGAGGTCTCGCCCCAGGCGTCGGGTACCAGAAGGTAGCCTTTGCCCCATACAGTCTTGATGCGGACGGGCTCAACGGCCGTGTCCCCGAGTTTTTTGCGCAGCTTCGAGATTCGCCCATCGATCGAGCGATCCGTGCCATCGTAGTCGATGCCGCGCAAGTGATGAAAAATGTCATCGCGACTCAACACCGAGCCTGCGTATCTCGCGAGGAGCAAAAGCAGCTCGAACTCATGTGTCGTCAGCTGCACGGGCTCGTTGTTGATCGTTACTTCCTGCGACGAGGCGCTGATCCGTAAGGCTCCGAGCACGATATCTCCGCCCTGCGTCGATCTACGCTCAGTCGCTTCGGCGCGTCGCAGCAAAGCGCGGGTTCTCGCGAGAAGTACCATCGGGTCGACGGGCTTGGCGACGTAATCATCGGCACCGGCTTCGAGACCGATCACTTCGTCGATGTCGGAGTCGCGCGCCGTAAAGATCAGAATCGGGCCGGCGAAGGTCTCGCGAAGTTCACGGCAGATCGTCAGACCATCGACTCCGGGCAACATCAGATCCAGCAACACGACCCGCGGTTTCACCTGGGCAAAGCGCGCCAGCGCCTTGTCGCCGCGCGACTCGATCACGACCGAGAAACCGTTTTGCTCGAGGTATTCCGCCGTCAATTCAGCGAGGCGTCGATCGTCTTCTACGAGCAGGATGTCAGCAGAGCTGGTTGTCAATTAATGTCCCAGACGTGGCGCGTACGACGCTTGCGCCGCCGGTCGTCGGAGTCAAGGTGCAGAACCTCAACAGTGACCTGCGCCAAGCGGACATTCAGGTCCGTGCCGGTCATCCAGTAGCTGAAGCTTTCTCGCACAGTTCGATGGTCGGTCGCCTGACCCTTGCTTTCCTCGTTCCAGCAACGCACCGGCACTTCGCCGAAGTCGTTGAAGAGGCAATAATAACCCGTCGATCCGGTCTGCCACACAACGAGAAACGCGATTTCGCAATTCGGGTTGCGATTGTCGGTTATGCAGAGCACGGGTTTCACCGAGAGTTCCAGATCCTCTGCACGCGTCTCTGCTCCCACGAACAGCGCAGGGATGAGCAGGAAGAGCGCGAGGCAGCGGCACATCGCTCAGAACCTCCACGACACGCCGGCAAACCAGCCGAGAAGTTTCTCGTCCTCGACGATGGGGCTCGCCGCGGCTTCATCGTTCAGGCGCTCGTGCTCGGCGACCAGCGAAATAGCCCAATGCTCATTGAGTTGATAGCCCAACATCATCCGCGCATGCCAGTTGAGGCCTGCTTCGGCGTCGTACGGATTCGCGACCGTGCCGGCCTCCTCTGCCGTGATACCCCAGTAGTAGTTGTTCAGGTCGGCGCTCTTGTAGCTCACACCGAAGCTGGGCCGGATAACGAGGCGCTGCCTGCGCCAGCTATAGCTGTAATCGAAGTAGAGCTCGTAACCTTCATGTGTCCCTGAAATGTCGTGAAATGCCGTTATCTGCATCGCACCCCATCGGCCGTCGGTAAGCAGTTCCACGCCGAGCTCGACGGCGTAGTCGCGATCCGGCGGCTTGAAATTCGCAACTTCGGCCAGTGGTGCGCCGGCCAGGTCGAAGTTAACGAAGCGCGTGTCGGTTCTGCTGAAGAACAGGCGGTCGGAATTGACCCGAGCAATGGCGCTCATCGTTAGTACATCGTTGTTCGCAAAGGTAAAGCCGAGATCGCCGTTGTCGAAGAACCATCGTTCGCCGAACCAGGCGACATCGAGGTCGACAAATATCGGGATATCGTCGGACTGCACAAGCGGATTGGAGCGCTGGCCATAGCCAAACGCGGCGCCGAGACGCCAGTTCGATTCCTTCTGGTTCTCGGACCCTGGTGCCGCGACACTCGGCGCCGCGGCAAACAGTGACAGCAGCAATGCCACGTAGGTGATTCGATTGACCATGAGGACACCTTACACACTGGGCCGGTATTAAAGGTGTATGGAAATTGTCGAAAAATGTAAAGCGGCTGGTTACACAAATACACAATCTTGCAAAACATCTGCACAGACACGGCCGCCGGACGGGAATAGCCTTTGTGTATGGGCAACGATGGAGATGGAACAATGACACGCCTCACCGCGACAATTATCGGACTTGTTTTCTCGATGCTGGCAGGCTGCGGCTCCGGCTCTGGACTCGGTGGTGGCAATCCTGAGCCGCCTGTGCAGGGCCTCTTGAGCCCGGTCAGTGACGCGGCCGCATTGGAGGCCTCCCTGAAGAGCGGCCTGACACAGATAGCGAGTACCGAGCAGCTTGCCGCTGCCGACGCAGCCGCCGCGGCAGCCGGCAACTTCACCGGGACCTACACGCAGGAGCTGAACGTCGATGAACTCGACGCGGTACGCTATGACGGCGAGCACCTGTATGTTGCGCCACGGCGCTACTTCCACTGTTGCTTCATTCTTGAGGACACCGGGGCGCCGGCGGCCGCACCGGAGCGCTCAATTCGCATTCTCTCCACGAACCCGTCTGCCGGCGCTGCTCAGCTGACCGGCACGATTCCGCTCGAGGACGGCGTCTCCGTGCAAGGCATGTACGTCGAGAACGACACGCTGTTCGCGCTGACGAGCACGATGATGTACGGCACGTACGGCGACCTCTGGGCCGACCTTTCGATCTGGGCGCCCGAGAAGATGGGTTTCCGGATCTACGACGTGACAGACACGAGCGACCCGACACTCGAGGGCGACGTTACGATCGACGGCGTGTTCGTCGACAGTCGGCGCATCGGCAATACGGTTTACCTCGTCAGCCGCTATACGCCATGGATCGAGGGGCTGCACTACAACGTCAGCAACGCCGCGCAACAAGCCGAAAACGAGGCGCTGCTGGCGAACACCTCGTTGGATGACCTGCTGCCCAAAATCACGATCGATGGCAATACGAGCACGCTCGTTGCGCCCGAGCGCTGTTACGTGACGACCGATGAGGCCGCGCCTTATGCCGTGATCACGAGCGTCGTCGCAATCCCGCTCGACGACCCGAACAACTTCAAAACCACGTGCTACAACGAAGACGCCTACGGCATCTACGTCTCCGAGAACGCGCTGTACTTTACGCAGCACCGGCCCGACACGGCCGCAGCCACAGATACGACGCGAATCCACAAGTTTGCGCTCGCCGGGACCGACGCGCATTACCGTGGCTCCGCCGACATTACGGGATTTGTCTGGCGTGGCGGGCAGGAAGACTTCCGTATGAACGAGTACAACGGGGACCTGCGCCTGATCGCTTCACAGTGGGACTGGTCGAACGACGACTTCGTCGATCACCAGCTTTACGTGCTGCGCGAGGCGAATGGGCGGCCCGATCTGGAGATTATCTCGACACTGCCAAACGACGATCGACCCGAAGAAATCGGTAAACCGAACGAAGCGCTCTACGGCGTGCGCTTCCTTGGTGAGGTTGCCTATGCAGTGACCTTCAGGCAGATCGACCCGCTGTACGCGATCGATCTCTCGGACCCGGCGGATCCGTTTATCGCCGGCGAGTTGGAGGTCACGGGATTTTCGGACTTCCTGCACCCGGTATCCGACGAACTGTTGCTGGGCCTCGGCCGCAGCGCAGAGGGCGCAATCAAAGTCGAACTGTTCGACGTTTCGAACATTGCGCAACCGCTTTCGCGTGGCAGCGCCGTTATCGGTGGTCGTGGCTCGCACAGCGAGGCGACGTATGATCGACATGCGTTTACCTACCAGGCAGACGTCAACGGCACTGACCGTTTCACAATCCCCGCAAATGTATACGCTGCAGACGGCAGCTGGAACTACCTCGGCGCCGCGTTGTACCTGTTTGAAATTCTCGATAAGGACATGCCGGCGCTTACGTCTCTGAACCGCGTGGGCGCGATCGAACCACCATCGCTTGACCCGAACGCACCTGATTGGGTCGGACGCAGCCGCGCATTCATCCACAATGATACGGTGTACTACGTTCGCGACGAGGATGTCTGGGCGGCATTCTGGGCAACGCCGACAGTTGTCAACGGCCCGTTCTGAACGGGTTTCCAGGGCGACCCGTCAGTGCCTCCGGCGTAACGCCGGAGGCACTGACGTAGTTGGTCGCGACGTGCGGACGCTAGCCGCCGGCTTGCGCATACAACGTTGTCGAGTCCTGCAGCCGAGGATCCGCCATTATCGTCTTCAAGCGCGCGTCGCTGCCCAGCCTCACAATGGACAGGAAATGCCGGGTTCTGATGAATTGTTGGACCAGAGCGATGGCTTCGTCGTGTTGCCCTAAACGCCAGTGAGCGAGTATCAGCGAGTACGGGTCGCCGCCGGCTCTGGTCCGCGCTTTCGCCATGTCCAGGCGCCAACGCAGGAACCACTCAATGGCTTCGTTGGCGTTCGCGCTCTGCATGAACTGCAGTTCCTTGTCAGTGGCACCATAAATCCTGACGAAGTCCGCCGCCTGCCACCGAGCCAGCTCGGTGGAACCCATTGCGAGATAGGCCTCAAACAGGCAAAACGTGGGTTCGGAGACGCCCGGCATGAGTCGCAACGCCTCGCGGCACTCCCGGGCGGCTGCTTCATACTCCCCACCCCACAAGAAGATGTATCCCCTCATGCAATGCCGGTGCGTAGGCGTTGGGTCAATCTTCTCCATCTGCATCTGGTAGTCGATTGCCCCGAACGTATCTCCCTGCGCAACTCGAATTGTCGACATCGTGCCAAGCGCTTCCACGTTTTCTGGTTCGAGGCTCAGCGCCTTCTCAACGAGGTCCGTCGCCTCGTTAGCATCGAGGTTCTTGATCATCGCAATACGAGCAAGCGCAATGTAGGCACCAGCCAGATCCGGTTTTAGCCGAATTGCTTCTCGCAGGTATGGCTCTGCACGTTCAGCCAGCGCCAGGTTTGCATATTGGGATGACACGAACGAACGACCCAGCATCATCTGACCTTCGGCGAACGACGGCGCCAGCTCGACGACTTTTTGAAAGCTGTGCCGGCTGTTCAATATGCCGCCCTGCCGATACTGTTGCATCCCTTCCTGATATGCCGCGACGGCGTCAGGCGGAAGATCGTCAAATATCGATTTCTGCTGTCTTTCCGTCTGCAGTACGCTGACAAGCCCGACAGCACCTATGACGACTGCGGCCGCTACGGCCGACACCCACCGCCTTGTCAATCCAACATCCGGGACGCGAAATCGCGCCCGACCTGCGGCGTCTCTGCACTCTGCAATGAAGCGGTAGCCTTTGGTCGGGATGGTCTCGATGTAGCGCGGTTTATTTGGATCGTCACCGAACGCACTTCTCAAGTGACGGATAATTGCATTGAGTCCCTGGTGTTCATCGATGCGTGAATCGGCCCAGAGTCCGCGTGTCAATTCCCGTCTTGACACCAACTCGCCACGGTTGGTCACAAGTTGCACAAGCACCCGCATGGCTTGCGGCCGTACATTGACGCGCTCGCCATCCTTAAACAATAGACCGTCTTTCAGATCTAGCGTATGGCTTCCGAAACTTACTTTGTTGCTGGACATGCGCCGCGTTCTATTTCTCGTCGAATTCACGCGAATCTTCTTGTTGTGACTCGTCATGAAATCAAATGTTCCGAATCGGCTCGTCACATCGCGCTGCTGGAGACCGCTGTTTGCGCAATTGGGCGTGGTGTTGTGGCAACACGTCTTTCGATTCCCATAACGTCGAAACTGCGTTCGTTTCATACCACTATAAGGCGATGCGAATCGCGACAGCTCTGATCCATGCTGTCGTCCTAAACGCCTGTTTCTCGCCGTTATCGTTGCCCACAGGGAATCTGTGTGGGCAGATTCGCCACAGCCTGGCACCGACATTTCATTGACGCCGCGTTCTCGAGAATTTGCTTGTTTACGACATTTTTTGGCCATGACGTAATCGAGCGGCCGTTCACAAATTCAGGAGTAATGCAGTGAAAAATCGATGCAATACACGCACGGGCTCGAGGAGTTCCGTCAGTGTCGCCGTCAAATTGGCGTTGCTGGCAACCAGCGTACCGCTGACGGTTGCCTACGGACAGGAGATGGAGTCGGAGCTGCCCGAGATTGAGGAAATCATTACGACCGGCTCGCGAATTGTCGATCCCAACCTCGAACAGGCAAGTCAGATACTTGTCATGGACGAATCAGAGATTATCAGCAGGCATGCGCTCGATGCCGAATCGTTGGTCGGTGAACTTCCCGGTATTGCGCCTGGAATCAGTCGCTCAATCAATAACGGCAGCAATGGTACGGCGTCGCTCAATCTTCGCGGACTGAGCCCGCGCCGCAACGTGATCCTGCTTGACGGCCAGCGAATCGTGCCGACCGACCTATCGGCGCGGACGGATCTCAATAACATTCCGATGACGCTTGTCGAGCGCGTCGACATTATTACCGGTGGCGCATCGTCGGTGTACGGTGCCGACGCGGTCGCAGGTGTGTCAAACTTCATCACCAAGCGCGATTTCGAGGGCCTGCAGATCGCCGCCACCGCCAGCGCCACAACCGAGAACGACGGCAATACACAACGCTTCGATGTGACATTGGGCGGAAATTTTGATGGCGGGCGCGGTAACGCAGTCCTTAACATCGGCTACCAGGATGTCGAGGGTGTCGTGCAGGGAGACCGGCCGTACAGTCGCGTCGCCACTTTCGGCACTCGGCCGCTCGGCTCTGGCACCTCGGTTCCAACGCAGATCGATCAGGTTATGTATGACCCGGCCACCGGCCAAAGCCAGCCGACGCAAACCTTCAACTATGCGCCGTTCAACTACTTTCAGTCGCCGACAGAGCGTGTGAATATATTTGCCAAAGCGCACCACGAGGTGGCCGATGGTGCGGAGGTGTACACGAATGCGATGTACTCGCGCAACACGGTCGATCTGCAGCTGGCTCCGTCAGGCATGTTCGGCGACACCTGGCTGATGCCGTTGAACAATCCATTCCTGCCGGACTTTTTCCGCAACTCAATCTGCGCCGGACAGACCACACCTATTGATCAGGCAACCTGCGATGCAGCGGGTGCAGCCGTCAACTCGCAGGACCCAGACTACCTTGAAGTGCCCGTGACCATTAACCGGCGACTCGTTGAGCAGGGGAACCGCGAGACGGAGTACGTCACGGATGCGTTTCAGTTTACGCTGGGGGCGCGTGGTGAAATTTCGGAGAACCTTCGCTTCGACGTCTTCGGGCAATATGGTGAGTCGTCGCGTGCTTCGTCTAACAACAACTGGGGCCTGAAATCGCTGCTACAGCAGACTCTGCGCGCAACCGACGCCAACACCTGTGATCCAACGACCAACCCCGGCATTGGCTGTGTGCCGGTCAACCTGTTCGGCAATGGCCAGGACATCTCCCAGGGTACTGTTGACTACATCAATCAGATCAGCGGCCTGACCGTGAAGACAAGCCTTGCTGCCGCTGTGGCAAGCGTATCGGGTGAGTTCGACGGCTGGACCGACCTGCCGATCGGCTGGGCCGCTGGCCTTGAGTGGCGCGAGTATACGGCATCACAGAATTCTGACGTCGCATCGGCAACGCAGGACGAAGTGCTCGGTACCGGTGCGCCAGCGCCACTGTTTGACGGCGAATTCGATGTCCGAGAGATCTTCGTCGAGTCGATTGTTCCGCTGATCGACAATGTGCAGCTGGAGGCCGGAGCTCGTCTTTCGGACTACTCGACAACGGGTAACAGCACAACCTGGAAGGCCGGCTTAACCTGGCAGGCAATCGACAGCGTCAAGTTCAGAGGCATCTTCCAGGAATCGAGCCGCTCGCCGAATATCTTTGAGCTTTTCAATCCGCCAACCACCGGACTGAACAATCTGATCTTCGACCCCTGCCAGGGTTTGCTGGCTGATGGTGTAACACCAAACCCGGCGCTGGCGAATGCCGCCGTTCAGCAGATTTGCATTGCGCAGGGCGCGCCTTCGGCAACCGTAACCGGCGGGACCATTCCGGCGCCATCAGCGAACCAGATCAACGAAACGTCGGGTGGCAACTCCGCCCTTGACGTTGAGACGGCTGATTCGTTGACGTTTGGATTCGTCATTACGCCAACCGCCGTCCCCGAGCTGACGATCACCGTGGATTACTTCAACATCCAGATTGAGGACGCAATCACGTCTCCTACGGCAGGCGATATCTTTGCGCCGTGCTTCGGCCCCGATCAACCCGGCGGGGCATTCAACAGTGCGGATCCAACATCACCGGGATGCGCGCTGGTACGCCGCAATCCGCTGAACGGCTCATTGAATGGCGGCGGCGATACGCCGGGAATGATTACGCAGCTGACGAACCAGGGAGCGCTCGAAACGTCCGGAGTCGACTTCCGAGTGACCTACGATATGGAAATCGATGCCGGCCCGTTGCAATCGCTGACGTTTGACCTGATTGGCAACCACACGTCCGAACTCTTGTTCCAGGCCAGCCCGACGTCGATTAACCGTGACTGCGTGGGTCAGTACAGTGAGAACTGTGACCCGTCGCTTCCCGAACTGACGACGAATTTCCGAACGACGGGATCGCTGGACGAATGGGGCGATATCAGCCTTCTGTGGCGCTGGCAGGACGAGATGGTCTACGAGAAGATCCTGGCAAACCCATTCGCCGGCGGTTCGGAGGCGAACAATGGCGCCGCGTTCCTGAAAATGGACGCGCAGAGCTACTTCGATCTTTCCTGGTCGAACACCTTCGGCGCGGACGATCAGTTTTCGGTGAATGTGCTGATCATCAACCTGACCGACGAGGATCCACCCATTGTGGGTTCGTTCCTCGGCGTTTCGGGATACAACTCAGGCAATACGTACCCATCGAACTATGATGTGCTCGGTCGCCGATGGTCGTTGACTGGAACCTATCGATTCTGATCGGTGATCTCTTGCAACGCAATGACGGGCCTCAGTCGAGGCCCGTCGTCTTTGGCAAGCAATGACTGATTGTCGTAACGGCGCGGGGTGGGACACATTCTGGAATACATCGACTGCGCAAGCGTCATATTGCAGCGATGCCGGAGCGCACCCCGTACTCGGTGCCCACTGGCGCGGCAAGTTGACGGCACTTCCAAAGCTCAGTTCATCGTCGCGACATATTGATCTCGCAACGGGCAACGGAATCGTTATTCGCTACGTACGAAGTTTGCTCGGAGCAAACGCTCCTCGAACTTGGGGGCTCGATCTGTCCGCCGCTGCAATCGATCGCCTGAAGCGCGACTATCCCGACGTGATAGGCGTTGTCGCGGATGTCGGATCGACCGGGCTCGATGGCGCTACCTTCGATCTGGTAACCAGCCAGTTTGGCGTCGAGTATGCGGGACTCGAAGGCTTCGTCGAAGCCGCTCGGCTGGTGCGGCCTGGTGGCACGCTGGCCGTCGTCGCTCATTCCAGACCGGGGATTATCCACGACGAGTGTGCGACCAATATTGATGTGATTGAGCGTGTCCGCAGTGAGGGGATCTTCAGAAAGACAAGAACACATTTCGCGATAGCGGGCTCGTATGGGCGTTCAGTTGGCGCCGGCCGCGCCTTGAAAGGCTACAAACAAGGACGACGACAGCTCCGTCGGCTGCTACAACAGTTTGGTGCAGGCGCCGCCAACGGCTTCCTGCTGCAGCTCAACAACGATCTGGAGAGAATTGGCTCCCGAGTGAGTTCTTACGATAGCCGCGAACTTGGTGCCTGGCTGCACAAGCTGGACTGTGAGTCGCTCGACTACCTCTCACGTATGAATGCGATGACGCGCGCCGCACTTAGCCGACAAGATCTGGGTCGTGTCGTTCTGCAACTTGAGCGTTCGGGTATGGCAATCGACGAAGTCGAGGCTATCTTTGATGATGACGTTGCACAAATTGGATGGTCGATTACTGCGCGACGGCATTCGGGTGTCTGAACGTTTCAAACCAGTCTTCGTCCAGCGCGTCTTCGAGAAACAGCCGCAAGCTGGTCGCTCACGGTTTGGTTGATTCCGGCGTCGGGGTGACAAGGTACAAGTCCCGATCGGCCACCCGATGATCTTCCAGCAGGCGAACCAGCCGTCCCGACTCGACCTTGTCGGCAACGAGATAGTCTGGCAGTCGGCCGACACCGCATCCTGCGAGGGTCGCTTCACGCGCCTGGAGGAGATCGGAGACGACAAACCGTGACTTTATCGTTTTGTTGATGGTGTCTGTACCGCAATGGAATTCCCACGACACCCTGGAGGGCGATGGATCAGTATCAACGATGCACCGATGATCATCCAGATCATAGGGCGACCGTGGCAACTCGTGGATATTGAGATATCGGGGGCTCGCGTACAGTGACTGGCGAACACCTGTCGCTCGTTGGGATAACGCGTTGGGCCCGGTCAACCTGTTCCAGGAGACGGCCAGTTCTGCGATGTCGAAGACGTCCGCGGTTGCGTTGGAAACAGGAAATCGATCGATCTTCATGCTGGGATGCTGACGTTCAAACTCCTGCAGTTTGCGCTCCAGATAGATATCCAGAATGTCAGGCGGCACTGCTATCGCGAGCGGCTCTGCATCGCGCACCAGGGTGCCGACGGTGGCGGCCTGCTCTGCACGCCGGGCCACTTCCCAGACGGTCTCGCACTGCTCGAAGCAGCGCTTGCCCGCTTCTGTCACAGCAACTTGCTTTGGTGTCCGGTGCAGTAGTTTCGTGCCGAGTTCCTGCTCCAGGTCGCGGAGCCGGCGACTGACTGTTGTTCTTTCTATACCCAGCAAGTTTGCACAGCGGGTAATGCCGCCACACTGGACGACCCTCACGAAGATAGCCAGGTCTGCTATACGTTTGATTTTTCGGCCTTTTTCGGTCGTCCCCATGGTACGCATCCTGTTTTTGAAACGTCATACCGTTAAAGCGCCATTTTTGATGCGATCTCGGGCTTTTGAAATGCCGGACGTATGAAAAGAATATGAAGATTTTGTACGCAGGGGGAAATTGCGCTGATTGGCCGTCTGCGCCGAATACGTTCCGGGCTGGGCAGACTAGACTTGCAGAGGTTCCTGCTCGACGCAGATGAGTTCGCTGTCCGGGGCCGAGAGCGGTTCGTCGAGCAGCCCGCATCGATGCGGCTTGCCGTCTTCTGCATCCTTTTGGAAATGGCGGCACGTATTGCAAGCGCCGAACGGTCGCCCGTCCCGCTGCTGCAAAGCGTTACCCAGCAGTTGCCGCAGGCTTTCCCCCAGCTGCGTCCGTTGCTCGTCAGCGAGCCGGAGAGTCGCTGCTTCGAGGTCTTCAAGCGGGTCCTTTTTGAGTAGCGCCGTACCTTTTCGAGTCATTTCGATGGTCACATTGCGACGATCTTTCGGCACGGTCACCTTTCGAATCAGTCCCTTCCGCTCGAGCGCGGCCAGCGTCTGAGACACGGTGCCTTTGGTCATGCCGAGATACGCCGTCACAGCACCTGGACTGCGCGAGAAGCGGTTGGCGCGTCCCAGGTAGCGGAGCGCCTCCCATTGGGTCGGCTTGAGGCCATGACGATGCGCATCGTTCTGCAGCAGGCGTCCAAGTCGCTCCAGCACAACAAGCGCGTTAGTCGTCTTTTCCATGCGCTAATAGTATCGAGTGAAAACTTTTCTTGCAATGCGGGGCCGTCTGCTTTATGTTTGGTATCGACTCGATACTACATTAACAGCAACCAGGATATTTCGATGAGAAACCTACTTTTTGCGGCCGCAGTGCTGGCCCTGCCACTAAGCGGCGCTCTTGCCCACTCGATCACCAGCTCCGTAGATCCCGAAATGACGCCCGCATTCGACATCACGTCGGCGGCCGCGACGACTGACGGACGGCTGACCACGTTTGCCATGGAAGTCGCCGGTGTCGCCGGCAGCGTCAAACCGGTTCCAATAGGCCGGCTGACGGGCGCGAAGGTTGAGTCCTACGTCTGGCCGACCGATCTCGATCCTTCGACTGTGGGCTTCGACCCGGCGTCGGGTATTCTCGCGCTCGCCATTACGGCGCATCCGGACTTCGATGACACGCCGCTGTATGACGAAAACGGGGATGGCGATCCGGCCAACGATGGCGCCGACTGGCACTCACATTGGGTGGTACTGACCGAAGATGAGCGCTGTGGCGCTGGCCTCAAGGTACGCGACGTTTCGCCGGGCCAGGATCTGTTGCCGGCGACCGCACCTTACTTGCCGATCGCGCTCGACAGTCCCGGCATGAGCCCGATTCTCGACGGCAAGGTTGCGCGTATCACCGTCCCCGTCGCGGACGCCGGTGAGGTCGCGTTCGACGCCGTTACCGCGGAGCTCATGGTGAATGAGTCCGGTGAGGCACCCTTGCTCTGCGTCATCGGTGTTCACGACATTGCGTCGGGCGACTTGTCTCTGCCCGGTCGAGTGGTAGAGCAGTGAACACGCCCCTTGCACCGGCACTACGTACATCGGATTGGCTCAACGTCAACAGCCCCCTGTCTCTGAAACAGCTGCGCGGCAAAGTCGTAATGATCGAAGCATTTCAAATGCTCTGCCCTGGATGCGTTGCGCACGGTCTGCCGCTCGCACA
>JAAUYD010109712.1_pt1 | contig 32478 bp, 34 predicted proteins | sample 7278101 | NCBI WGS metagenome assembly JAAUYD01 (sample SAMN14350128, study PRJNA611818) | marine sediment metagenome | isolation source: surface marine sediment (0.6m) | place: French Polynesia: Moorea | collected 2018-08
CCGCGCTGTTCGGCGAGATGCCGATGCCGCTGCTCGAAGCGCGCTACAACATCGCGCCGACCCAACCGGTGCCGATCGTGCGCCAGGACGCGCAGCGACGACGCGAGATGGTGCTGATGCGCTGGGGCCTGGTGCCGGGCTGGTCGAAGGGTCCGGATGCGCGCTACAGCATGATCAACGCGCGTGCCGAGACGGTCGCGCACAAGCCCGCATACCGCAACGCGTTCCGCTACCGGCGCTGCCTGATACCGGCGGACGGCTTCTACGAGTGGCGCGCCGCCGGCAAGGCCAAGCAGCCGTTCGTGTTGCGCCCGGGCGATGCCAGGCCGCTGGCCTTTGCCGGGCTGTGGGAGCACTGGCAGGACGGCGACGGCAACGAACTCGAGTCGTGCACGATCCTGGTCCGCGACGCCAATGCCGAGGTGCGGGTCGTGCACGATCGCATGCCGGTCGTGATCACGCCGGCGGCGTTCGACCTGTGGCTGGACATCCGCGCGCAGAAACCGCAGCCGCTCGAGACCCTGCTCGCCGCGCAGCAACCACCGCCGCTCGAGATCTATCCGGTCGGCCGCGCCGTGAACAGCCCGCGCAACGACACGCCGGCACTGCTCGAACCGGTCGCCGAGGGCGAGTGATGGACGCGATGCAGCGCCTGCTCGACATCATGGCGCGGCTGCGCGATCCGGACGGCGGCTGCCCGTGGGACCAGCGGCAGACCTACGCGACAATCGTGCCGTACACGCTCGAGGAGGCCTACGAGGTCGCCGATGCGATCCAGCGCGGTGACATGGACGAGCTGCGCGACGAGCTCGGCGACCTGCTGTTCCAGATCGTGTTCTACAGCCAGATCGCGCACGAGCAGGGGCAGTTCGGCTTCGCCGACGTCGCCGCCGGGATCGGCGACAAGATGATCCGCCGCCATCCGCACGTGTTCGCCGATGCCGGCTACCGCGACGACGCGCAGCTGCGCGAGGCCTGGGAGCGCGCCAAGGCCGACGAACGCGCGGCCCGCGACGACCAGGCCCGCAGCAGCCAGATGGACGGCGTGGCGCGCGCGCTGCCGGCGTTGATCCGTGCCGAGAAGCTGCAGAAACGCGCGGCGCGGGTCGGTTTCGACTGGCCGGACGCGCGCGGTGCGCTGGCCAAGACGCGCGAGGAGTTCGCCGAGGTCGAGGCCGAGCTCGACGCCGCCGATCCGGACCGCGTGCAGGACGAACTCGGTGACCTGCTGTTCGCGATGGTCAACGTCGTGCGCCTGCTCGGCCACGACGCCGAACAGGCCCTGAGCCGCGCCAACGAGAAGTTCGAACGCCGTTTCCGTGCGCTGGAGACGCTGCTGGCGTCGCAGGGCCGCGACGACCTGGCGACGCTGTCGCTCGACGAACTCGACGCCGCATGGGATCGTGTCAAGGCACAAGAGAAAGGAACCTGAAGGCGCCCGCGCAGGTCCCAGACAGGCCGGTCACACGCCTTCGCCAAGCCACCCAGGGGGTCGCGATGACAAGCCGAATCCACCGTCTCGCCGGGCTGTTGCTCGTGCTGCCGCTGCTGTTTGCCGGTTGCGCCGTGAACCCGGTCACCGGCAAGAACGAGATCGCATTCGTCTCCGAATCGCAGGAACTGGCGATCGGCAAGAAGAACTACGGGCCCTACCGCCAGGCCCAGGGCGGCGACTACGTCGTCGACCGTGAGCTGACGCGCTACGTGCAGTCGGTCGGCGATCGCATCGCGCGGGTCAGCGATCGCAGGCTGCCGTACGAGTTCCAGGTGCTCAACGACTCGACGCCGAACGCGTGGGCGTTGCCCGGTGGCAAGATCGCGATCAACCGCGGCCTGCTGGTCGAACTCGACAACGAGGCGGAACTGGCCGCGGTGCTGGCGCACGAGATCGTGCACGCGGCGGCGCGCCACAGCGCCCAATCGATGGAGCGCGGCGTATTCCTGCAGGGCGCGCTGGTCGCTGCCGGCGTCGCCCTCGGCGACAGCCGCTACCAGGACATCGGCATGCTCGGTGCCAACGTCGGTGCGCAGCTGACCAACCAGAAGTTCGGTCGCGACGACGAGACCGAGGCCGACCTGTACGGCATCCGCTACATGGTGCGCGCCGGCTACGATCCGGCCGCCGCGGTGGCCCTGCAGGAGACCTTCGTACGCCTCGCCGAGAGCAAGGAACCGAACTGGCTGGCCGGGCTGTTCGCCAGCCACCCGCCGTCACGGGCGCGCGTCATCGCCAACCGCGCGCAGGTCGCGGCGATGGGCAACCCGGGCGGTGAGATCGGCAGGGAGCGTTACCAGCGCGCGATCGCGCGCGCCAAACGCAGCAAGCCGGCCTACGAGGCGTTCGACGAGGCGCAGAAACTGGTCAAGGCCAACAAGCTGCCGCAGGCGCTCAACAAGGTCAACGAGGCGATCCGCATCGAGCCGCGCGAGGCCGCGTTCTACAGCCTGCGCGGCGAGATCCGCGCCGCGCAGGACGACGAACGCGCGGCGCGCGCCGACCTCGACAGGGCGGTCGCGCTCAATCCGGACTACTTCCGCCCGCTGCTGCTGCGCGGCATCGTGCGGCGCAGCGCCGGCGACGCCAGCGGTGCGGCACGCGACCTGCAGCGCAGCGTCGACCTGCTGCCGACCGCCGAGGGCTATTACGGGCTCGGTCGGGTCGCTGCCGTGCAGGGCCGGCGCGACCAGGCGGTCAACTATTTCCGCAAGGCGGCCACGTCCGACTCGCGTGCCGGCAAGCAGGCGGGCCTGCAGCTGGCGCGCCTCGACCTCGAGGCCAACCCGGCGCGTTACCTGTCGGCCGGTCTCGGACTCACGCAGGACGGCTACCTGGTCGTCAAGGTCAGCAACAAGACCCAGCTGCCGGTCGCCGACGTGCGGGTCGTGGTCGGGCAGAAGGTCGGCAACGGCATCCGTGAACAGGCCAGCTACCGCCTGCGCCGCAACCTGCCGGCCGGCCGGGTCGCGCAGCTGCGTACCGATCTCGGTCCGATGAACGCCGCGACCGCGCGCCGCTACGGCGCCGTGGTCACGGCGGCGCGCCTGATCGACAGATAACGGATTGAACGCCTGACGATCGCGCACATGCACGCCTATTACCGCCACATCGCGGCATGCAACACGCCGATCGACGAGCCGTTCCTGCCCTGGCGCGTCGACAGCCGCACGGTCGGCTGGCTGCGGCCGCGGTTCGTCGAGCACCTGCGGGCCTTCGACGGCGTTTTCGACGTCGCCGAGCATGACGTCGCGCTGGCGTCGCGACTGCAGGGCTTCGACGCCCGCAGCTCGGCGCTGCGCGACGTCGCGCGCGAGCTGGCGGCGCGCGGCGTGACCGCGCCGTACATGGACGAGCCGTACGCCGTCACGCCGGCCGGTCGCGATGCCGCGCTGTGCGTCGTCGATCGCGCCGCCGCGGCCTATTTCGGCGTGCGCTCGTTCGGCCAGCACCTGAACGGCTTCGTGCGGCGGGCCGATGGCATCCACATGTGGCTGGGTCGGCGCGCCCGCGATCGACTGCTGTTCCCGGGCGCCCTGGACAACATGGTCGCCGGCGGCCTGCCGCACGCGCTCGGGCTCGGTGAAAACCTGGTCAAGGAGTGCGCGGAGGAGGCCGGGGTGCCACAAAACCTGGCCACGCAGGCCGTGCCGGTCGGCGTTGTCTCGTACAACCGCGTTGCCGAGCGCGGACTGCGGCGTGACGTGCTTTACTGTTATGACCTGGAGTTGCCGGACGATTTTGTGCCTTGCAACACGGACGGCGAAGTCGATTCGTTCGTGCTGATGCCCATCGAGGAAGTCGCCGAGATCGTGAGAGATACCGACGAGTTCAAGCTCAATTGCAACCTCGTTGTCATCGACTTCCTGGTTCGGCATGGCATTCTCGATCCCGCCGAGCCGGGTTATCTCGATCTCGTTCTGGGCCTGCGACAGCCCCTTCACGGCGCCGACACGCGGATCGCTTCAGGAAGCTAAGTGCTTGCTGTGAAACCCTTTATACGGCATTGTCGGGACACACCCGGGCACCACCCCGAGATCGCGCACGGGTCGCGAAGAGGTACGGTTCTATGAAAAAAATGCAATCGACCGGGTTGGCACTGCTGCTCGCCCTGCTGGGCACGGCGGTGTCGGCCAAGCCGACGGTCGTCTCGGTAGACGCACTGCGCGCCGACGAAAAACAACGCCAGACCGCTCTGATCATCACTCAGGTCATGGAGAAGTTTCACTACCGCAAACCGCGCGTCGACGACGACATGTCATCGGCGGTGTTCGATCGCTACCTGGAATCGCTCGATGCCAACCGCAGCTTCTTCAGTGGACGCGACATCGCCGCTTTCGAGAAGTACCGGCTGTCGCTCGACGACAGCCTGCGCACCGGCAGGCTCGGCCCAGCGTTCGAGATATTCCGCCATTTCCGCGGCCGCGTCGAGGAACGGGTCGCGTTTGCGTTGCAGCGCCTGGAGACCAACAGCTTCGATTTCGACCGCGACGAGGACTACCGCTTCGACCGCAGCGATGCCGCATGGCTGGCCGACCAGGCGGCCCTCGACGACCTGTGGCGGCAGCGCATCAAGAACGACATTTTGTCGCTGCGCCTCGCCGGCAAGGCCGAGGACGAGATCGTCGAGACCCTGCGCAAGCGCTACGAGAGCATCGCCCGGCGCGTCGCACAGATGGAACCGACGGATGTGTTCCAGGCCTTCATCAACGCGTTCACGCTGAGCGTCGAACCGCATACCAGCTACATGTCGCCGCGGCTGTCGGAGAATTTCGACATCGGTATGCGCCTGTCGCTGCAGGGGATCGGCGCGGTGTTGCGCAGCGACAACGAGTTCACCGAGATCCAGAGCACCGTGCCCGGCGGTCCGGCCGCGCGCAGCGGCGAACTCAAGGGCGGTGACCGCATCGTCGGCGTCGCCCAGGGCGACGACGGCGACATGGAAGACGTGATCGGCTGGCGCCTGCAGGACGTCGTCGACCTGATCCGCGGGCCGAAAGACAGCGTCGTGCGTCTGAACATCCTGCCGAAGAGCCAGGGCGTGGCCGGGCGCACGCGCGAGGTCGTGCTGGTGCGCGACGAGATCAAGCTCGAAGACAAGGCGGCCAAGAGCGAGGTCATCGAGACCGTGCAGGGCATGCGCATCGGCGTCATCGAGATACCGGCCTTCTACCGCGACTTCGCCGGCCAGGCCGCCGGTGACGATGACTTCCGCAGCACGACGCGCGACGTGCGCAAACTGATCGACGATCTCGAGACCAGCCGCGTCGACGGCATCGTCATCGACCTGCGACGCAACGGCGGCGGCTCGCTGTCCGAGGCCACCGAGTTGACCGGCCTGTTCATCGAGCGCGGACCGGTCGTGCAGGTGCGCGACGCCAGCGGCAAGGTCGAGGTCGAGCGCGACCCCGACCCCGAGCAGGTCTATGCCGGTCCGCTGGCCGTGCTGGTCGACCGCAACAGCGCATCGGCGTCGGAGATCTTCGCCGGCGCCATCCAGGACTACGGGCGCGGGCTCATCGTCGGCGAGCCGACGTTCGGCAAGGGCACCGTGCAGACGCTCGTCGACCTCGGACGCTTCCTGCGGTCGCGCGAGGACATCGGCCGTCTGCGCCTGACGATGGCGCAGTTCTTCCGCGTCGAGGGCGGCAGCACGCAGCACCGCGGCGTGACGCCCGACATCGTGTTCCCGACGTCGAAGGGCGCCGAGGACCACGGCGAGCGCTCGTTGGAGAACGCGTTGCCATGGGCGTCGATCAAGCCGGCGCGCCACACCCGGCACGCCCGGACCGCGGTCAGCGGGCTGCGCGAGGCCTCGGCGCGGCGCGTCGCCAGCAGTCCCGGTTTCCGCTTCCTGGTCGAGGAAGAGGAGGACCTGATCGCGCTCGAGGCGCGCAAGTCGATATCGCTGCGCGAGTCGGTACGTCGCACCGAGTGGAAGGAACGCGAGCAGGCGCGGCTCGAGCGTCGCAACCGGCTGCGCGAGTTCCGAGGCCTGGGCCGGCTCGACAGCCTCAACGACGATGACGACGACGCCCACCTGGCGGACGCCGACGAAGACGAGGAAGGCATCCAGCGCATCATGCTCGAGGAATCGGCCAACATCCTCGCCGACCTGATCACCGCAGAGCGTCCGCTCACCGCGCAGGTCAACTGAGCAGCTCCGTGCAGCCGGGCGCAGCGTGCGCCCGGCAACGCACGCTCACAAACGGTCCCACAGCGTCAGACCGAGTGACCAACCGCCGTCGTGGCGGTCGTAGCCTTTGTAGTCGTGGTGCTTGTGGTCGTAGTGTTTGTGGCCATAGCCTTTGCGGTCGTAGCGTGGCGCCACGTCGTAATAGCGCACGCGGTCGTTGTGTTTCAGGCGGTAGATGCGGTCGCTGGCGGCGTTCAGCTTGCGCCGCAGGGCGCGCCGTTCGTGGTGGTCGAGGTAACCGTCACGGTAGAAGCGGCGTTCGAGCTTGGCGATGTGGCGCTGCTGCCGACGCAGCCGCTTGGCTTCCTTGCGCGTCAGTTCGCCACTGCGCACGCCCTGCTTGATGCGGTAGTGCTGGCGATCGAGGCGTTGTTCGAGACGGTGGCCGAAGTCGCTGTCGTAGCGGTCGGCGACCGCGGGAAAGGCGAGCATGCCGAGTAGCGGGATAGCCCACAACGTGTGTCTGACTTGCATGACGTGATCCTCCTGCAGCAATGGCCGGTATTGGCCTTGACTGCAAATCTACGCAGGATCAGCTGAACCGCGACTGAACGCCGGGGCAGGCCGCTTGGGGCAGGGCGGGGACGTGATCAGCCGGTGCCGGACAGCGCCGAACCGTCGCGCGTCGCGGCCTTGCGGCGGTGGCGGTCGACGCCCTTCTCGATCCACTTGCGCACGCGGTTGGCATCGCCGAACGGCGTCAGCTTGCCGAATGAGTTGAGCAATACGAGCACCGTCGGCGTGCCGTTGAACTCGGTATGCATGACCAGGCAGCGCCCGGCCTCGTTGATGTAGCCGGTCTTGCTGATCTGGATGTCCCAGTGTTTGCTGCGCAGCAGCCGGTTGGTGTTGACGTAGCGCAGTGCGCCGCGCCGCTTCCACGGCCGCACGTCGAGGCTGGCGCGGGTCGTCGCTTCGCGGATGGTCGGGTAGCGCATCGCGGCGAACACGAGCCGGGCGAGGTCGTGGGCGGTCGAGATGTTGCCGGCGTCGAGACCGGCGGGATCGGTGAAGCGCGTGTCGTGCATGCCCATCGTCTCGGCCTTGCCGTTCATGATGCGCACGAACTCGCGTGTGCCGCCGGGGAAGGTGCGGGCGAGTGCCGCGGCGGCACGGTTCTCGGACGACATCAGCGCCAGGGTCAGCAGGTCGCCGCGACTCAGCCGGGCGCCCACCTTGAGCCGCGACCCGGTCAGTCGTCGCAGGTCGCGGTCTTCCCGGGCGATCGTGATCTCTTCGCTCAACGACAGCCGGCGATCGAGAATGACCATCGCGGTCATCAGCTTGGTCAGCGACGCGATCGGCATCGGCTGGTCGGAATGCCGCTTGAACAGCGTGTTACCGAAGCGATCGACGACCAGTGCCGCCTTCGACCGCAGTTTCAGCTTGCGCGTATCGAGCTGCTCCCAGAGGCGCAGTGCGCGCGCCGAATCGTTGGCGTTGGCGAGTGCGGGCAGCCCGCCGACCAGGACAGCGCAGGCGATCAGCCAGCAGACGATAAGACGAAGGTTTGGCATGGCACAAATGATCGCCCAGCGCACCGGCGATCGCAATCGGCACGGGGCGCGCATCCGCCAAGGTATAATCCGCGCGTCACGTCTCAGTGTGGGGAATCTGTTGCTCGAATCCGTCCAGGCCCGGCTCGCCCGACTCGCCGGCGAGGCCGATATACAGCTGTTGCACGACGGCCTGTTCGGCCTGGAGAAGGAGAGTCTACGCGTATCCCGACAGGGTGGCATCGCGATGACGCCGCATCCGCAGGTCCTCGGTTCGGCGCTGACCCATCCCGATATCACGACCGACTACTCCGAGGCACTGATCGAGTTCATCACGCCGCCGCTAACGCGCGTCGGCGCCGCACTCGACTACCTCGCCGACCTGCAGGCCTATGTCTACGATCGCCTCGACGACGAGATCCTGTGGGCGACCAGCATGCCGTGCGTGCTCGCCGGCGAGGACAACATACCGATCGCGCGCTACGGGACGTCCAATGCCGGGCGCATGAAACACGTGTACCGCGTCGGCCTCGGCCATCGTTACGGCCACGTCATGCAGGTGATCGCCGGCGTGCACTTCAACTGGTCGCTCAGCGAACTGCTGTGGCCGGCGTTGCGGCGCGTCGATCGGCGCGTGTGCAGCCTGCGCGACTACCGCGACGACCTGTACATGGCGCAGATCCGCAACCTGCAGCGCTACGGCTGGCTGATTCCGTACCTGTTCGGCGCATCGCCCGCGGTCTGCAAGTCGTTCTTCGTCGGCACCGCGACCAACCTGCCGTCGTTCGACGACTCGACCTACTATGCGCCGCACGCGACGTCGCTGCGAATGGGCGACATCGGCTATCAGAACAGCCGCGAGGAAGGTCTCGGGATCAAGGCCTGTTACGACGACGTCCGCTGCTACGCCGACAGCCTGTTGCGCGCCACGATGACCCCGGCAGAGAGCTGGCAGCAGATCGGCGTGCGCGTCGGCGACGACTACCGGCAGCTGAACGCCAATGTGCTGCAGATCGAGAACGAGTACTACAGCACCGTGCGGCCCAAGCAGCTGCTGAACGGCCTGGAGAAACCCAGCCTGGCGCTGAAGGAGCGCGGCATCCGTTACATCGAGCTGCGCTCGCTGGACGTCAATGCCTACCATCCGCTCGGGCTCGACGAGACCCAGGGGCGTTTTCTCGAGGTGTTCGCGCTGTTCTGCCTGCTCGCCGACAGCCCGATGATCGACGCCAGCGAGCGTCGCGAGATCGACCGCAACCTGCTCGACGTCGCGCACCGGGGGCGCGAGCCCAGACTGATGCTGCAGCATCGCGGCGTGCGCCTGCCATTGCGCGCGTGGGCGCTGGAGATCCTCGAATCGATGTTGCCGGTGTGCGAGGTGCTCGATGGCATCGAGGGCGGCGCCTGGTTCGAGGACGCGATCGACGACCAGCTCAACAAGGTGCGTGCGCCGCATCTGACGCCATCGGCGAAGATGCTCGAAGAGATGCGCGATCTCGGCGAGGGCTTCTACCAGTTCGCCCGCCGCCTGTCGCACCAGCACCACCGCTATTTCGTCGAACGCGAGCTGTCGCCGGCGACGGTCGCCGAACTCGACGCCCGGGCGGTGGCGTCGCTGGCCGAGCAACGCCGCCTCGAGGCCGAGCCCGAGGTCGGCTTCGACCGCTTCCTCGCCGACTACTTCGCCCAGACCTGAGTTCAGCGGCCGCCGCCGCCCGAGGCCTTGCGCAGCAGCCAGTCGAGCTGCCGGGTGCCGAGCAGCCGGCGCAGCATGCCGAACACCACGGTCGGTGTCGTCACCGCGTAGCGCGGCCGCGGGCGACGGCTCTCGAGCGCGTGCACGACCTTGTCCAGCACCGCCTCGGGCGGCAGCGTGAACGGCGTCGTCGGGCCGTCCCGGGTCAGGCGCTCGAGCAGCGCGGCATAGTTGTCGCGGTGCACGCTGTTGTGCGCGTCGATGTTCTCGCGGAACTTGATCAACGCGTTGTCGCGGAAGCGGCTGACGATCGGGCCGGGTTCGATCAGGCTGACATGGACGCCGCTGCCGTGCAGTTCCAGCCGCAGCGTATCGGTCAGGCCCTCGAGCGCGAACTTGGAGCAGTTGTAGGCGCCGCGGTACGGCATCGCGACCAGGCCGAGGACCGAGCTGTTGTGGATGATGCGGCCCTCGCCGGCGGCGCGCATCGCCGGGATCAAACGCCGCGTCAGTTCGTGCCAGCCGAGCAGATTGGTGCGCAGCTGCGCCTCGAGCACGCCCCAGCTGAGGTCCTCGACGGCGCCGGGCTGGCCGTAGGCGCCGTTGTTGAACAGGCCGTAGAGGCGTCCGCCGGTGGCCGCGAGCACCCGCTCGGCGCACGCGGCGACCGAGTCTGGGTCGTCGAGGTGCAGCTCGACGGCGTCGAGGCCGAGGGCGCCGAGTTCGGCCAGGTCGACGTCGCGTCGCGCGGTCGCGAACACGCGGTAGCCGCGCGCCTGCAGGCCCTCGGCGACACAGCGGCCGATGCCGCTCGACGCGCCCGTTACCAGTACCGGTTTTGCTGCCATCTGTCCCCGTCGACGTCATGAAGGCGAACTAAAGTTCTCGCCGCCGCATCCGCTATCGAACACATCATCGTCCCCGGTCGCCGCGCTGCCGGCGACTGGTGACGCTAGGAGGTTTATTCGTGGATATCGCGACGCTCGTCGGCCTGCTCGGCGGCTTCGGCATCATTATCGGCGCAATCGCCACCGGTGGCGACGTCATGCTGTTCGTCAACATGCCGTCGGTCCTGATCGTGGTTGGCGGCACCTTCATGGTGACGCTGATGCAGGTCTCGCTGGCCGATTTTCTCGGCTCGTTCGCGATCGGCCTGAAGGCGTTCCTGTACAAGGTCGACGATCCGAAGAAGCTGATCGAGGAGGCCGTGGCATTGGCCGATATCGCACGCAAGAACGGTCTGCTGGCGCTCGAGGGCCAGGAGATCAGCAACGAGTTCATGCAGCGTGGCATCGGCCTGTGCGTCGACGGCCACGACCCGGCGCTGGTGCAGAAGATGCTGACCAAGGACATCGACCTGACGATCCAGCGTCACGACGTCGGCCAGCGAATGTTCAAGAACATGGCCACGATGGCCCCGGCGATGGGCATGATCGGCACGCTGGTCGGCCTGGTGCAGATGCTCGCCAACATGTCCGACCCGGCGGCGATCGGCCCGGCCATGGCGGTCGCGCTGCTGACCACGCTGTACGGCGCGATCATCGCCAACGCCTTCGCCCAGCCGATGGCCGACAAGCTCGGCCGTGCCAGCGAACTCGAGCAGGTCAACAAGTCGCTGATCCTCGAGACCATCGGCGGCATCCAGGAGGGCATGAACCCGAAAGTGCTGGAACAGATGCTCGGCACCTACCTGCCGCCGAAGAAGCGGCCGGACCAGGGCTGACGCCGCGATGCCCGACAAGTGTCCGCCGTGCGAGGCAGGCCTGCCGCCGTGGCTGGCGACCTTCGCCGACCTGATGTCGCTGTTGATGTGCTTCTTCGTCCTGCTGCTGTCGTTCGCGACCGTCGACGCGGTGCGCTTCAAGAAGATGGCCGAGTCGATGAAGGACGCGTTCGGCGTGCAGCGCGAGGTGCCGGCGGCGGAGATCGTCATGGGGGTCAGCGTCATCAAGCAGGAATGGAGCCCGAGCGTCTCCGAGCAGGCCGCGATCACCGAGATCCGCCAGGAGACCAGCCCGGAGCAGCACGAGAACCTGAAGATGCAGGACGGCGACGGCGACGCCGAAAAGCAGCAGGAACCGCAGGAGCCGGCGCCGCCGTCACCGGAGCAGCTTCGCGAGATCGAACGCCAGCAGGCCATCGACGCGGCCAAGGCCGCGATCGAGAAGGACCTCGCCGAACAGTTCGCCGATCTGCAGGAGGCGCTCGACCTCGAGGTCGACGAAGGCCTGGTCGTGCTCGAGCGCGAAGAGGGGAGCATCATCGTCCGCGTCCAGGAGAAGGGTTCGTTCGGCTCCGGGAGTGCACGTCTCGATCCGGCCTTCCACGAGGTCATGGACCGGATCAGCAGCGTGTTGGCGAAGAAACCCGGCAAGATCACGGTCGCCGGCCACACCGACAACATCCCGATCAACACCGGCCGCTTCCGCTCCAACTGGGAGCTGTCGTCGGCGCGCGCCGTGACCGTGCTGCACTCGCTGCTGCGCAACCCGGAGATCGCCGAAGACCGCGTCGTGGTCCAGGGCCTCGCCGACACCAAGCCGGTGGTCGACAACGATTCGCCGCAGAACCGGGCCAAGAACCGGCGCGTCGAGATGATCCTGACCCGCGCCATCGACGAGAACCTTGACGACCTCGAAGACCTCGAGACGGAACGACCCGGGGGTGAACAATGAGCGGCAACGACCCGCATTCGCAACAGGCCGAAGACCGGCGCAGCTACTTCCGCATCGACGACACGGTGCGCCTGAGCGTGCGCCGGGTACCGCCGGACGAACTCGACAGCCGCTTCGAGCAGCTCGACCATGACCTCGCCGGCAATTTCACGGTCATGTCCAGCCTCGCGGCGATCACCGGGCAGATGACGATCGGTCTGCGCCGTATCGAGAACCGCGACCCGGACCTGGCCGCGTACCTGCGCGCCATCGATCAGAAGATCGAGGTCATCGGTCGCGCGTTCATCACCCAGGAGCCGGAGTTCCATGCCGAACACGCGGTGCCCGCCAACCTCAGTGCCGGCGGCATGTGCGTCGGTGTCGACGAGAACTACGCGGCGGGCACGCCGCTGGAGATCCGCATGCTGCTGTTCCCGTCGTTCACCGGCCTGATGATCTACGGCACCGTCGTCGAGACCGTCGCGACGCCGCAGGACGGCGATCCGCATCGTTTCAAGTACCAGTCGCGCATCGAGTTCACGCATATCCGCGAGTCCGACCGCGAACTGCTGATCCGTCACCTGTTGCGCCGCCAGAGTCAGCAGCTGCGCACGCAGTTCGACGAGGACTCGGCATGACGACGCACGCCGCGATGCCGGCCGCGCTGAAGGCCGCGCTGGCCGCCGCGCAGGCGCAGCGCGAGGGCGACGCCGATCCCGACGGCGTCGCCGAGTGGCTGCTGCGCCAGCACGGCCGCTGCGAGGCGCTCGAATCCCTGCTGCTGGTCGTCGATCGCTACCTGCGCTTCGGCATGCCGGAGCACGAGTTGACCGAGATGCGCGTGCTCGTCGAGCACCTGCGCGAGCACGACCTCGCCGCCGACCACAGCGACGAGGTCGACAGCACGCTGCCGCTGTAGCGCGCGGCCGCGCGGCCGCGGATCCTGCAAAGACCGCCGTCGCCCCCATGTCTGCCGGCGATGCGGCAGCAGCGCCGGCCGCGCCGCGGTGGCCGGCCTTCTCGCCGAATCCGGCGCTGTGGTAGCATTCCGCGGCTGAGACTTAGCGAGGGTGTGGGTATGCCTTTTTACGAATACCGATGCGACGCCTGCGGGCACCAGCTGGAGGCGCTGCAGAAGATCAGTGATGCGCCGCTAAGCGATTGTCCGGAATGCGAAAAACCGGAACTCACGAAGCTCGTGTCGGCGGTCGGCTTCCGCCTCAAGGGCGGCGGTTGGTACGAGACCGATTTCAAGGGTGGGGCGAAGAAGGACGGCGCCGAGTCGCCCGCCAAGGACGCGTCCGGCGGTCACAGCTGCGGTACCGGCAGCTGCCCGGCCTGCAGCTGAACCGGGCACCGATCCGGGCCCCGTAGCCGACCACCACCTGCCAACCGGGGCGCCCCGCGGGACGGGGCGCTTTGTTTTTTCAGCCGGGATGAACCATGCGCAGCCATTACTGCGGTGACGTCAACACCGCCCACATCGATCAGACCGTCGAGTTCAGCGGCTGGGTCAACCGTCGCCGCGATCACGGTGGCGTGATCTTCATCGACCTGCGCGACCGCAGCGGCCTCGTGCAGGTGGTCTACGATCCCGACCTGCCCGACGTGTTCGCGACCGCCGAGCAGGTGCGCAACGAGTACGTCGTGCGCGTCAAGGGGCGGGTGCGGCACCGCCCGGAGGGCACGATCAACCCGGACCTGCCGACCGGCGAGGTCGAGGTGCTGGGTCAGGAGCTGGAGATTCTGAACCGCGCCGAGACACCGCCGTTCCAGCTCGACGACGACGATACCTCCGAGGAACTGCGCCTGCGCTACCGCTACGTCGACCTGCGCCGCCCGGTCATGCAGCAGCGCATCATGCTGCGCGCGTTGGCGACGCGCACGCTGCGCCGCTACCTCGACGACCACGGTTTCCTCGACATCGAGACCCCGATGCTGACCAAGGCCACGCCGGAGGGCGCGCGCGACTACCTGGTGCCGAGCCGCGTGCACGCCGGCAGGTTCTTCGCGCTGCCGCAGTCGCCGCAGCTGTTCAAGCAGCTGCTGATGATGTCCGGCATGGACCGCTACTACCAGATCGTGCGCTGCTTCCGCGACGAGGACCTGCGCGCCGACCGCCAGCCCGAGTTCACCCAGCTCGACCTCGAGATGTCGTTCATGGACGAAGACGCGATCATGGGGTTGATGGAGGGCATGATCCGCGACCTGTTCGACAACACGCTCGGCGTCACGCTGCCGGACCCGTTCCCACGCATGAGCTTCGCCGAGGCGATGCGGCGCTTCGGTTCCGACCGCCCGGACCTGCGTTGCCCGCTCGAGCTGGTCGACGTCGCCGACCTGATGGCCGATGTCGAGTTCAAGGTGTTCGCCGGCCCGGCCAGCGACCCGAACGGCCGCGTCGCCGCGCTGCGCGTGCCCAAGGGCGGCGAGCTGAGCCGCAAGGACATCGATGAGTACACCAAGTTCGTCGGTATCTACGGCGCCAAGGGGCTGGCCTACGTCAAGGTCAACGCGCTGGCCGACGGCCGCGACGGCCTGCAGTCGCCGATCCTGAAGTTCCTTCCGGACGACGCGGTCGGCGGTATCCTGGCCCGCACCGGCGCGCAGGACGGCGACCTGATCTTCTTCGGTGCCGACAAGGCCGGCATCGTCAACGAGGCGCTCGGCGCGCTGCGCGTCAAGCTCGGCCACGACCTCGACCTGATGGCCGACGGCTGGCAGCCGCTGTGGGTCGTCGACTTCCCGATGTTCGAGTGGGACGATGGCGAGAACCGCTGGCAAGCGCTGCACCACCCGTTCACGGCGCCGAAGGCCGAGCACGTCGAGCTGCTCGACCGGCAACCCGGCGACGCGCTGTCGCGCGCCTACGACATGGTCATCAACGGCACCGAGGTCGGCGGCGGTTCGGTGCGTATCCACCAAGAGGCGGTGCAGAACCGGGTCTTCCAGCTGCTCGGGATCGACGAGCGGGAGGCCGACGAGAAGTTCGGCTTCCTGCTGACCGCGCTCCGCTACGGCTGTCCACCGCACGGCGGCCTGGCATTCGGCCTCGATCGCCTGATCATGCTGATGAGCGGCGCGAGTTCGATCCGCGACGTCATGGCGTTCCCGAAGACCCAGAGCGCGAGCTGCCTGCTGACCCACGCGCCTTCGGATGTCTCGCAGGGCCAGCTGCGCGAGCTGCACCTGCGCGTGCGCAAACCGCCGACCGCGGAAAAGGCCGCGGCCGGCGAGGGCTGATCCCGCCCGCGCGGCGCGCCGTGGCGTGACCGACCCGCAGCGTTTCAAGCGACCCGAGTCGGTCCTCGTGCTGGTGTGCACGCGCGCCGGCGACGTGCTGTTGCTGGAACGCACCCGGCCGCGCGGCTTCTGGCAGTCGGTGACCGGATCGCTCGAATGGGGCGAATCGGCGACCCACGCCGCGCAGCGTGAGCTGGCCGAGGAGACCGGCCTGCGCGCTGCCGGCCAGCTGCGCGACCTGCGGCGTGGCGCGCGCTTCCCGATCGTGCCGCCGTGGCGCGCCCGCTACGCCCCCGATGCCCATTTCAACCGTGAGCACTGGTTCGTGCTCGAACTGCCGGCGCGCCGCAGCGTGCGCGTCAACCGCCACGAACACCGCCAGTGCCGCTGGCTGCCCGCCGCGGCGGCGCTGCGCCGCGCCAGTTCGTGGACCAACCGCAAGCTGATCCGTCACTGGTTGGAACGCCGGCCATAGTCCGGGTGTGCGGTGTAGCCGGCCCGGCCCGCTGTGAACCGACGCGGTTGCACGGCCGCTGACAGGATCGCGCTTCCCGGGAACGCTATTCTTGATCGGCGGGTGCGGCGCTCGTGCTGTCGACGGGCGGACATGCCACAGACGCGCACAACGCGCCCGCGCGGCCCCGCCGGCCGGTCGAACGGTCGGTGGCCGCCAAGGCGGCGAACGCGCAGCGTGGCGTCGCAGCGGTCGGTGCTGGCCTCGCAGTGACGGATCGGCGAAGATCGGGCGACCGACGCGGCGCTGCCCGATTGGCCGGCGTCGGCTACAACAAGCAACAGCACCGCCGGCCCGTGTGTCGGGAATCCGCGCCGCACACCGCGGCGCGGCGGGTCGGTCGCCAGGGGGTCATCATGCGCTCGACACTCGCGCGTTTTCTGCTGCCGCTGTGCATCGTCTGCGGATCGACCAGCAGTTGGGCCACGACGCTCGACGTCTTCATCTTCGGTGACAGCCTGTCCGACACCGGCAACATGTCTGCGCTGAGCGGCGGCCTGATACCGCCGCCGAGCTACGCCGGTGTGTTTTCCAACGGACCGGTCTGGGTAGACCAGGTGGCCGCCGAGCTGGGTCTGCCCGGGGTCAACAACGCCTACGTCAGCGGACCCGGGCCGGGGATCACCAACTATGCGGTCGGCGGCGCCTACACCGGGCCACAGGCGGTCGACTTCGGCGGACTGCTCGGCGTGCTGCCGAGCCGCAACTCGAACGACCGCTTCGCCGGCGCGCCGGTGTTCCCGTCGCTGCTCGGTCCGGCGCTGTCGCTGCCGCCGCCGGCGGTCGTCGCGCCGTCGCAGTTCGAGCTGTTCACGGTGCAGACCGGCGGCGTCGCCCCCAGCGATGCGCTGTACGTGATCTGGGGCGGCGCCAACGACCTGATCTTCGCCGATGACTTCTTCAGCGTCGGCCCTGCGCCGACGGCGAGCGATGTCGCGCTCCCGGCCGTGGCCAACCTGCGCCTGCTGATCGAGGGCCTGGCCGCGATCGGCGCCGATGACTTCCTGCTCATGAACCTGCCCGACATCGGCAGGACGCCTTTCGGCCTGCTGTCCGGTCGCGCCGCCGAGCTGAGTGCCGGCGTGCAGCTGTTCAACGGCGCGCTCGCGGCGATGGCCGCCGACGTGACGGGCCTGCTCGGCGTCGCCGTCGACATCGTCGACATCGAATCGCTTTTCGACGACCTGCTCGACGCGGTCGCCGCGGACCCGGTCGCGGCCGGCTTCCCGGATGCCAACAGCCTGTTGCCGGGCGGCCTGTCGTTCTGCGTCAACGAGACCACCCGGCTGGACGAGTTCTGCGCGCCGTTCGGACTCGATCCCAACGATCGGGTATTCTGGGATGCGGTCCACCCGACCAGCGCGACGCATACGCGGATCGCCGACGCCGTGCTGGCGCGGATCGATGCGCCGTCGCCGCTGCTGCTGCTGCCGCTGGGCCTGCTGATGGCGCTGCGCGCCGCGCGCCGCCGGCGCTGATCCCGATGCCGTCTGTACGAGGTGTGATGCGATGACCGACGAAGACAAGACCGCCGATGCCTGCTGCCCGCCGTCCGTGGGCCTCAGCGTCGACTCGATCAACGACCGCCACCGCAGCGACGTCCGCGATGCCTATGCCCAGGTCGCCCGGGCCGACACTGCCGGCGAGGCCTGCGGCAACGGCAGCAGCTGCTGCGGTGTCGGCGACGACGCGGCGATCAACGCCATCGTGTCGACCCGGCTCGGCTACAGCGAGGCCGACCTGGAACTGGTCCCGGACGGCGCCGACATGGGCCTGGGATGCGGCAACCCGACCGCGATCGCGGCGCTGCAGCCGGGCGACGTCGTCGTCGATCTCGGTGCCGGCGGCGGTCTCGACTGCTTCCTCGCCGCGGCCGAGGTCGGCGGGTCCGGCCGCGTGATCGGTGTCGACATGACGCCGGACATGCTCAGCAAGGCGCGATCGAACGCCGAGCGCGGCCGCTTCGGCAACGTCGAATTCCGCCTCGGCGAGATCGAGTACCTGCCGGTCGCCGACGCCACCGCCGACGTGATCATCTCGAACTGCGTGATCAACCTGTCGCCAGACAAGGCGCAGGTGTTCCGCGATGCCTACCGTGTGCTCAAGCCCGGTGGCCGCCTCGCGGTGTCCGATATCGTCGCGACCGCCGAGCTGCCGCAGGCGATGCGCACGTCGCCTGAGCTGGTCGCCGGCTGCATGGGCAATGCGTCGCTGATCGACGACATCGAGGGCATGCTGCAGGCAGCCGGTTTCGAACAGGTCCGCATCGAGCCGAAGGACGAGTCGAAGACCTTCATCCGCGACTGGGCGCCCGGGCACAACGTCACCGACTACCTGGTGTCGGCCGCGATCACGGCGGTCAAGCCGGCCGCGGCCGGCTGCTGCTGACGCCGACGCCTACCGGTCGTCGCCGCGCGCCCTGGCTTGGGCCGGCGCCGGCGGCGGGTTCGGCGAGTTGGGCACGATCGCGACCTCGTCGCCTGGGTCGAGCTTCGTGAACGGCTCGGCGAACTGCTTGTTGACCGTGACCCGCACGCTGTCGTCGACCAGCAGGTAGCCGCGCTCGCCCTTGACCCTGCGCAGCCACGCCAGCAGCTGTTCGACCGTGTCGACGGTGTCCGGCGGCGACAGCTCCTCGGACGCCTTGCACATCTTGTCGGCCAGGTAGTTGAAGTACAGCACCGTGACCTTGCGCTCGGCATCGGGTGCGCCGGCGAGGCGCGCGCCGCTGCGGTCGTAGCCGGCCGCGGCCAGGCGGTCGAGGTAGGCCTGCCAGTAGGCCTGCTGGTTGACGCCGAGGTCGTACAGGGTCTCCCACGAGTAGATGCCGGTATCGTGGCCGTCGTCGAACGCGATGCGGATCGCGTAGGTTCCCTGCGGTTCGAGGCGGTCGATGTTGACCTGTTCCTTGCCGGTCTCGGGGGTGCGGCGGCTGGTGACCTCGGCAGCGTGCGAGTGCACGCGCAGGTACTCACACGGCAGCGCGAACGACTGGCCGTCGGAAAAGCTGATGTTCAGCAGCCGGGACTTCCGGTGCAGGTTGATCTCGGTCGGGATCGGTCCCTTGGATTCGTCGCTCACGCCGCTCTCTCCGTTTGCGCAGCGCGCATCGTTTCATGCCGCCAGCGACCATTCACCTGCGCGGCAGCGGGGTATTCAGCTGTCGGCCGGCGTCGCCACGCGGCTGCCGGCGACCAGTGTCGATGTCGACTGGCTGCACAGTTCGCGGAACCGTCGATAGCCGTGTTCGCTGAGGTCGCTGCCGTCGCCGTACATCAGCCCGAGCGGCCGGTCGCCGACGAACAGCGACATCATGTAGGCGCCCCCGGGGCCGATCGCGCGATCCAGCGAATCCGGCAGGTAGTCCCGGTATTTTGCCGCATTGTCGCGGTTCAGCCACAGGCTCTGCGGCTTGCCCATCAGCGCGCTGAACAGGTTGCGCTCGTCGAGCCCGAGATCGAGACGGCGGATGCCGTCGGCGGTATCGCCGCCGAGTGCGAGACGGGTACGCAGGCGGCTGCGGTCCTTGCTCAACATCGCGAACACGACGCGCGTCGTGCCGGCCTCGTCGCGGATGCGTTTCATCAGCGCGCCCATCGTCGCATGCAGGTCCGGTCGGGCAACCGCGGCCTGGCGACGCCGCCAGGCGCCGAGTTCGGGGATGTCGTCGTCGTCGCTGTCGTCGTCGCCCGGCAGCAGCAACAGTTCGAAACCGGGCAGTGGGTAGTCGCAGTCGCCGAAGTGGCGGGCCGCGGCCGCGGTCTGGGCGTGCAGCCACGCCGCGGCCTCGTCGACGTCGATGGCAAGGAAGTCGGCGAGGATCGTGTTCAGCGTCGCAATGTGCGCATGCTGCCAGCCGTTCGCCGCGGCCTGCGAGATCTCGTCGGCGAGCTTGACCAGCTGCGGTCGCGGGTTGAGGTCGTCCCAGTCGCCGATCGCCTGCCGCGCCAGCGACGGCAGGGCCCAGGCGTCGGCGCAGCGGCGGTTGGCCTGTTGCAGCGGCTCGCCGAGTTCCGCGCCGAACGCGACGTCGACCGGGACGCCGTCGCGCACCGCATAGATCGCGCGCTGTACCGACTCGCCGTCGAACGCCGCCAGCGCCAGTACCGCCGGGTGTTGCAGCAGCGCCGCCGTGGACAGTTCGTCGCGACGCGGCAGGCCGCTGCGTTGCGCGAGTGACGCGGCGAAGTACGCGGCATGCGCGGCCTCGCTGTACGCACGCGCCTGTGCCGATTCCTGGCAGCGGTCGCCGACGCGGACCTCCGGCAGCGCGTCGATCAGCCGCCGAAACGACTCGACACCGAGCAGCGACACCGCGTGCGCGGCGTCGCCGACCTGTTCGAAAGAGCCGGGGCGCGTGACCTCAAGCGCACGGAACACCGCGACCGCTGCCGCCGGATCGCTGAGCAGCACCTGCTGGAAATGCGGAATGCGCGTCGACGCCAGATCCATCAGTCGGCGCAGTTCGCGGCCGGTGCGCGGCATGATCGGCAGCGTCGTGTCGAGCAGTCTGTGGTTGAAGCCCTGCATGCCCGTCGTGGCGGTCCCGAGGTCGCTAGCCTGCCTGCTGCATGAGCCGAACGACGCCGACTCTACAGGCATCGGATACGAACGTGGTCTCCGTCAGTTTTTCTGCAAGTCCGGAAATCGTCGTCTGTGCCCGGTGTCGTCGCATTCGGATTCCTGCGTTTGCTCGCTCGCTGTGGCTTGGCCGTCACCCAAGCCATGGCGACGGCTATGACCCCCGCTCCACGCCGGCTGCGAAGGCCGCAGGCTCTACGCAGCTCATGCACTATGCAGGCTAGACAAGACGGCCGGCGACGTCGATCCTTGAACCCTGCCGCGCGGCTGCCGCGGTGATAAAATCGGCGCAGCGACGCCGCTGTGGCAGGCGATTCCGTAACTGGCGACGAGGTAAGGCATGGCAGGTCACAGCAAGTGGGCCAACATCAAGCACAAGAAGGCGGCCAACGACAAAAAGCGCGGCAAGCTGTGGTCGAAGCTGATCCGCGAGGTCACCGTCGCGGCCAAGGAAGGCGGTGGCGATATCGACGCCAACCCGCGGCTGCGCCTGGCCGTCGACAAGGCGCGCGCGGCCAACATGCCCAACGACACCGTCGATCGCGCGATCAAGCGCGGCGCCGGCGGCGAGGACGGCGACAACTACGACGAGATCCGCTACGAGGGCTACGGTCCGGGCGGTGTCGCGATCATCGTCGATTGCATGACCGACAACCGTAACCGCACCGCTTCCGAGGTGCGCCATGCGTTCACCAAGCACGGCGGCAACCTCGGCACCGATGGCTCCGTCGCGTACATGTTCAACAAGAAGGGCATCATCAGCTACGGCCCCGGTGCCGACGAGGACGCGATCATGGAGGCCGCGCTCGAGGCCGGTGCCGACGACGTCGTCGACAACGATGATGGCTCGGTCGACGTCTATACCAACCCGGACGATTTCTCCGATGTGCTCGCAGCGATGCGCGACGCCGGTCACGAACCGGACAACGCCGAGGTGACGTTCGAGGCCGACACCAGCTCGCCGCTCGACAAGGACGGCGCCGAAAAGCTGATGCGCCTGGTCGACTTCCTCGAGGACCTGGACGACGTGCAGGAGGTCTACAGCAACGCCGACATCGCGGCCGAGATCATGGAGCAACTCGAGGCTTGAGCGGCGTGACCCGGGTGCTGGGGATCGACCCGGGCTCGCGGGTCACCGGATTCGGCCTGATCGAGTCCGACGGCGTACGCAGCAGGCACCTGCACTCGGGCTGTATCCGCACCACGGCGGACGCGTTCCCGCGCCGGCTCGGCGAGATCTACCGCGGCATCAGCGAACTGTTGGCCGACTGGCGACCGCAGGAGGTGGCCGTCGAACAGGTGTTCGTCGCGCGCAATGCGGCCACCGCGATCAAGCTCGGCCAGGCACGCGGTGCGGCGATCAGCGCCGTCGTGATCCATGAGCTGCCGGTCTACGAGTACACGCCGGCCGCGGTCAAGCAGGGACTGGTCGGCAACGGCCGTGCCGAGAAGGAGCAGGTGCAGCACATGATCCGCGTGATCCTCGGCATGCAGGGCAGCCTCGCGCTCGACCAGTCCGACGCGCTCGCGATCGCGCTGTGCCACGCCCACAGCCAGGCGACGCGGCGCAAGATCGAGGCCGCGCAGTGATCGGCCGGCTGCGCGGACGCATCCTCGCCAAGCAGCCGCCGTTCCTGCTGCTCGACGTCAACGGCGTCGGCTACGAGGTCGAGGCGCCGATGTCGACCTTCTACGTGCTGCCCGCCGGTGACGACGAGATCGTGCTGCACACCCATCTCGCGGTCCGCGAGGACGCCCACATCCTCTACGGCTTCGCCCGCGAGGCCGACCGCACGTTGTTTCGCGCGCTGCTCAAGGTCAGCGGGGTCGGCGGCAAGATGGCGCTCGGCGTGCTGTCCGGTATGACCGCCGAGGAATTCGGCCGCGCCGTGCAGGCCGGCGACATCGCCGCGTTGACGCGCCTGCCGGGCGTCGGCAAGAAGACCGCCGAGCGCCTCGTCGTCGAGATGCGCGACAAGCTCGACGCGGTCGCCGAGCTGCCCGGCAGCGCGCCGCCGGTGGCCGGCAGCGAGCCGCACAAGGGCGCCGACCAGGATGCCGTCAGCGCGTTGATCGCGCTCGGCTACAAGCCGCCCGAGGCGAGTCGCATGGTCAGCAAGGTGTTCGAGGCCGGCATGGATACCGAGTCGGTGATCCGCGCGGCGCTCAAGGGCAGCGTCGGCTGACGTCGATAGCGGCACGCCACGGCCGCCAACCCCGCGGCCAACCCCACAGCGATCGTCGACCGCGCGGCAAGCCGATCGCGGTGATCGGTTTCCCGGTCTTTGGTCGCGCAGTGTTGCGCGCGCTGCCCGGCGGCGGTCGTGGGCAGGCTGTTCGGCGCTGGCAGTACGCCGCGTGCCGGGCCCTGCCGGGTGCTGTGCGACTGCGGTGTCCTCGGCATCGCGGACGCGGTCGTCGCGGCCATTGCGGTATACCGCAAGGCGCTCTGCGCGCGGCGGCGCCGGTCACCAGCGGTCCATCGGATCGGACTCCGCACGGATCGCGCCGCTCAGCAGTTCGTCGAGGAAGCGCCGCGGGTCGGCCAGGCCGACGAAGTGGCGGTAGGCCTTGACGCCGAAGCTGCCCGGATCCAGCAGGTAGTAGATCCACGACATCTCGTCGACGCTGGCATAGGCCGGGGCGTCGTCGCGCGCGAGGATGCGTGCGCGGGTCGTCGCCGGTAATACCGACAGCTGCACGACGTAGGCGACGTACTCGTGCGGGACGCGCGAGCGCTGGGCCGGCGAGCGGTTCTGTTCGACGATCGCGTGCGCGACCTCGTGGGCGACGACGCTGCGGTAAAGCGCCGCGTCCATCGCCTCACCGAACAACGCGTCGGTCACGGACAGCTCGGCGGCGGCGTCGAACGTCAACAGCTCGATGCGGTCGCTGCGCCGGTCGTAACGGCCGATCAGGTGGGTGTCGCCGCTGCGCAGCGTCGGTCGCAGGGCGACCCGTATGCGGCGCTGTGGCTGCACGCCGTGACCGGCGAGGAAGGCCTGCGCCGCGCCGGCGCCCTGACAGACCAGCCGGCGCGCATCCGCGGCGACGCCGGCGTCGTCGTCGATCGCGATCGCCGGGCAGTCGGCGTCGGCCGCGCGCAGCGGACCCGCGACCGCGCCGATCGCGGCGAGCAACAGCAGGCAGGACAGCGCGGCAGGCCGCATCGGCGTCGACTCCTCGGGGGCTGCGTGCAACGCTACCGCGAGCCGGCCCCGAGTGCGAGGCGCCCTGTCCTTGCCAGCGGTCCCGGCCGATGGCTGCGCGGACCTCCGTCGCGGCGCGCCGGGGAACCGGCGGCGCCGATCCGCATCCAACACCTGACGACACCCGGAGGCGACGATGAACCGACGACAGTTCCTGGCCATCGGCGGCGCGACCCTGGCGTCGCTGGCGGCCGGCCCGGGCGCCGCGGCGCCGTCCGGTCCGCTGCGCAAACCGATCCCGTCGAGCGGCGAGCGCATCCCGGCGATCGGCATGGGCACCTGGATCACGTTCAACATCGGCAGCGACGCACAGACCCGCGCGCAGCGCGCCGATGTGCTGCGGACCTTCTTCGCGCACGGCGGCGGCATGATCGACTCGTCGCCGATGTACGGCTCGGCCGAGGCCGTGGTCGGCGACCTGCTCGGCCGCCTCGACTACCCGCAGGGTCTGTTCTCGGCGACCAAGGTCTGGACCTCGTCCGGCGACGACGGGCCGGGCGAGATCGAGCAGTCACGCCGGCTGTGGGGCGTCGAGCGCTTCGATCTGCTGCAGGTGCACAACCTGCTCGCGTGGCGGCCGCACCTCGAGACCCTGTTGGCGATGAAGGACAGCGGACGGCTGCGCTACGTCGGCATCACGACATCGCACGGCCGCCGCCACGGCGACCTCGAACAGGTCATGCGCGACTGGCCGATCGATTTCGTCCAGGCGACCTACAACGTCGTCGACCGCGACGTCGAGCAGCGCATCTTGCCGCTCGCCGCCGAGCGCGGCATTGCGTTCATCGCCAACCGCCCGTTTCGGCGCGGCGCGCTGATCGACCGCGTGCAGCGCGAGCCGCTGCCGGCCTGGGCGGCCGACTGCGACTGCGCCGACTGGGCCGGGCTGTTGCTCAAGTTCATCGTCTCGCACCCGGCCGTGACCTGCGCGATTCCGGCGACCAGCCGGGTCGAGCACATGGTCGAGAACATGCGGGCGATGCACGGCCGGCAGCCCGATCCGGCGCTGCGCCGGCGCCTGGTGGAGCATGTCCGCTCGCTGTGATGACCGACTGGGCGGGCTACGCGCTGGCCGATTTCCTGATGTTTGCGCCGGATACCTACGTGCGCCAGTTCGCGCTGCTCAACGCGGCGCTGTGGCCGCTGCACGTCGTGCTATACCTGCTCGCCGGCGCCGCGGCCTGGCGGCTGCGCCCGGCGGTGTCGCAAGACGCGGCCGTGCTGTGGCTGCTGGTCCCGGCCTGGGCGGCGTGCGCGTGGTGGTTCCTGCACCAGCGCTACGCGCCGATCAGCCTGGCCGGCGACCCGTGGACCGGCCTGTTCGCGCTGCAGGCGCTGCTGCTCGCCGCGGTCGCGGCGCGGCCGGCGCTGCGACTCGTGACGCCGCGGACGCGGCTGCCCGGCATGCTGCTGATCGGCTATGCGCTGCTGGTCCACCCGTTGCTCGGCCTGCCGGCCGGTCGCGACGCCGCGGCGCTGGAGTGGTTCGGCCTGGCGCCCGATCCGACCGCGCTGGCGACCCTCGGCGTGCTGCTGACGCTGCGCGGCCTGCCGGCCGCGCTGCTGGCGCTGGTACCGCTGGCCTGGTGCCTGTTCAGCGGCCTGAGCTACCTGGCGATGGCGATGCCGCTCGGCACGCTGGCGCCGCTGGCGGCGATCGCCGCCGCGGTCGCGCGCTACCTGCTCGGACGCACGGCGCCGGCCACGGGCGCGTCGTGAGCGGCCGCGGCGCGGCTGTGGCGCGGAACTGGCCCCGATCTTGCGGAGTCGAGCTGCGGCGGCGGATCGTGCGTCGCCGGACCCGGTTCGCGCCTCGTTGTGGTGCACGAACCCGCGGCTGCCCCGAAAACGAGCAACGAACGGCGGAGGAATCGACATGAAACTCAAGAAGTTGCTGAAAAAGACCCTCGCGGTACGCATCGCCAACGAGCCGCTCGATGTCGGCATGGTGGCCAAACCGGTGCTGATGACGCTGTTCGAGGCGCGCGAGATTCCGGCCCATGGCCGCGCGCTGGGACCGCTCGGCGGGCTCGACCTGACCGGCTACGGCGAGTACCGCCTGACGCTGCGCTTCGCCGGCGACAAGGGCACGCCGTTTACGATCCAGGAGTTGTTCGGCCCGGCCGGCAGCGTCGACCAGGTCAAGTTCGAGATCGGCAGTGGCCAGATCGGGCCGGACGGCATCCTCAACTACCGGGCGCGCTTCGACGTCTTCGGGCCGAAGAACGTGTTCATCCAGATCACCAACAACGGCGAGGCGCCGTTCCGCGTCGACGGCACGCTGTATGCGGTGCGTTGACGCCGCCGCGCGGCGTCGGGCCGAGGGATCGATCGGCACCCGGCGGCGGGCGCAGCGACCGGACCCGGGCGTGTTCCGCCGGCGTGCGGGCGCCGGCCGGTGGTCGCCGTGACAGCGCCGCGATTGCCCGCAGATTGCCGCTTTTCGCCCCTCGAATCGGCGCCGGGGTTCCTCCATAATTGCGCGATGCAAGACGCCGACCGCCTGATCAGTGCCCAGTCCGCTGCCGACGACGTCGCGATCGACCGTGCGATCCGGCCGAAGACGCTGGCCGAGTACGTCGGCCAGCCGGCGGTCCGCGAGCAGATGGAGATCTTCATCCCGGCCGCGCGCGACCGTGGCGAGGCGCTCGATCATGTGCTGATCTTCGGCCCGCCGGGGCTCGGCAAGACCACGTTGGCACACATCGTCGCCAACGAGATGGGCGTCAATCTGCGTCAGACGTCGGGCCCGGTGCTCGAGCGTCCCGGCGACCTCGCGGCATTGCTGACCAACCTCGAGCCGCACGACGTGCTGTTCGTCGACGAGATCCACCGCCTGAGCCCGGTCGTCGAGGAGGTGCTGTACCCGGCGATGGAGGACTACCAACTCGACATCGTGATCGGCGAGGGACCGGCGGCGCGCTCGATCAAGGTCGACCTGCCGGCATTCACGCTGGTCGGCGCGACGACCCGCGCCGGACTGCTGACGTCGCCGTTGCGCGACCGCTTCGGCATCGTGCAGCGCCTCGAGTTCTACTCCGAGAGCGAGCTGGCGCACATCGTCGCGCGCTCGGCCGGGATCCTCGGCGTCGAGATCGATGGCGCCGGTGCCGCCGAGATCGCGCGCCGCTCGCGCGGCACGCCGCGCATCGCCAACCGCCTGCTGCGCCGTGTGCGCGACTATGCGCAGGTGAAATCGGCCGGACCGGTGAGCGCGCAGATCGCCGACGCCGCGCTCGGCATGCTCAAGGTCGACGGCAACGGCTTCGACCAGATGGACCGGCGCCTGCTGCAGGCCGTGATCGAGAAGTTCGACGGCGGGCCGGTCGGCCTCGACAACCTGGCCGCGGCGATCGGCGAGGAACGCGGCACGATCGAGGACGTGCTCGAGCCGTACCTGATCCAGCAGGGCTTCCTGATGCGCACGCCGCGCGGGCGCATGGCGACACGCGCGTCGTACCTGCACTTCGGCCTCAATCCTCCGAGCAAGGCCGATGCGCGCGATCTGTTCGCCGACCTCGCCGACGACTGAACTTTTCCAGTCGGCCCTAATGACAGCAGGGTATTTGCTTTGAGCGCTTTTCAATGGCCGGTTCGCATCTATTACGAGGACACGGATGCCGGCGGGGTCGTCTATTACGCGAACTATCTGCGCTACCTCGAGCGCGCGCGCACCGAATGGCTGCGTGCACTGGGTTTTGGCCAGGAAGCGTTGATGCGTGACGCCGGGATCCTGTTCGCGGTTCGCCACGTCGCGATCGATTATCTTCAGCCCGCGCGGTTCGATGACGAACTGCGCGTCGAGGCCGATATCGCGCAGCTCAGCAAGGTCAGCCTGACCTTTGCGCAGCGCATCGTGCGCCCGCCCGATACGGTGCTGTGCACGGCGACCGTCAAGGTCGTCTGTCTCGACCGGGACCAGTTCCGCCCGACCGCGATACCGCCGGACATCCGACACGCGATGGAGGTGGCTTGACACGGTTGGTATTGACGCTGCCGGCGACCACGATCGGGCCGACCCGGCGCAAGGAGAGAGGTGCATTGACGCCGTACGAACGACCGATGACGCGATCCCGCAAGCGGCCCCGGCGACCCGTCGGGCGCAACCGGGGAACCTGTTCCATGCGACGACCGGACACGCGTTTGTCGGCGCTGGGTCGCGCACGGCACGCCCCGGCCGCCGCGTCTGCCGGCAATGCCGTTGCGCATGAACTACTGCGGACGGGCCTGTAGCGATGCACAGCACCGATCTGTCGTTCGTCAGCCTGATCCTCGATGCCAGCCTGGTCGTCCAGCTGGTCATGGCGATACTGGTACTGGCGTCGATCCTGTCGTGGACGATCATCTTCGACCGCTCACGGATCCTGAAGAAGGCGCGCCGCGAGGCCGACGAGTTCGAGAACCGCTTCTGGTCGGGCGGCGACCTCGGCGAGCTGTACCGCGCGATCGACCACGATCGCGACGGCCTGCGCGGTATCGGCGCGATCTTCCATGCCGGTTTCCGCGAGTTCGCGCGCCTGCGCGAGAACGCCGACATGGACCCGATGGACGTCGTCGAGGGTGCGCGGCGGTCGATGCGCGTCGCGTTGAGCCGCGAGATGGACGCGCTCGAGACCTACCTGTCGTTTCTCGCGACGGTCGGCTCGACCAGCCCCTATATCGGCCTGTTCGGCACGGTCTGGGGCATCATGAACGCGTTCCAGGCGCTCGGCAACGTCAAGCAGGCGACGCTGAACCTGGTCGCGCCCGGCATCGCCGAGGCGCTGATCGCGACCGCGATGGGCCTGTTCGCGGCGATTCCGGCCGTGGTCGCGTACAACCGCTATGCCAACGCCGTGCAGCGCCTGGAGAACCGCTACGACGACTTCGTCGAGGAGTTCTCGAACATCCTGCAGCGCCAGGCGCACGTGCGCGCGAGGCGGGGGTAGTTTCCGGCATGGGCGCTGGAACGCAGAGGACGCGGAGAATCGCAGAGGGCGCGGAGTGGTCTTCTGCTGAGCGGGCTTGTCGAAACATCGCGGATACTCGGGATCCCGGAATCATCCACGACCAGGAAACACCAAGTCTCCGCGTCCATTGCGGAACTCTGCGTCCTCAGCGTTCCGGTATCCACTGACCCATGGCCCACCATCGACAGAAAACCCGCCGCCCGATGGCCGAGATCAACGTCGTGCCGTACATCGACGTGATGCTCGTGCTGCTTGTGATCTTCATGATCACCGCGCCGCTGCTGACCCAGGGCGTCAAGGTCGAGCTCGCCGAGGCCGACGCCAAGCCGATCGAGGACGAGGCCAAGCGCCCGCTGGTGGTCAGCGTCGAGGTCGACGGCACCTGGTCGATCACCTACGACGACGACCGCACCCAGGTCGTCGATGCCGACGGCCTGTTGCAGAAGAGCGCCGCGATCATCAAGAACAATCCCGGCATCCCGGTGCTGATCAAGGGCGACAAGAACGTCGTCTACGACCGCGTGATCCAGGCCATGGTCGTGCTGCAGAACGCCGGCGCGCCGAGCGTCGGGCTGATCACGCAGCCACCGGAAGCGAGTCGCTAGCGGCGCAACGGGCGATGTTAGCGGTCTTCAAACGCAACCCGGTCGCGCTGGTCCTGGCCATCCTGCTGCACATCGGCCTCGCCGTGTTCCTGGTGTTCGAGTTCGACTGGGGCGACAAGGTCAAGCCGATCGGCGGTGACGTCCAGGTCGTGCAGGCCGAACTGGTCGACGCTGCGGCGCTGCAGCAGGCCGAGGACGACAAGCAGGCCGCCGAGCAGGCGCGCAACAAGGCCGAGGAGGACGCGAAGCAGCAGGCGCTGCAGCAACGCCGCGCCGAGGAGCAGCGCAAGCTGGCCGAGATCGAGGCGCGCAAACAGCGCGAGAAGCAGGAGGCCGAACGCCAGGCCGCAGAGGAGAAGAAAAAGGCAGAGGAGGCCCGCCAGGCCGAGATCAAGCGCCAGGAGGCGTTGCGTATCGAGCAGGAGGCGGAAAGAAAACGCCAGGCCGAGCTCGAGGCCAGGCGCAAGGCCGAGCAGGAACGCAAGGCCGAGGAGGCGCGGCTCGCCGAACAGAAGCGCAAGCGCGAGGAGGCCGAGCGCGAGGCGAAACGCAAAGCCGAGGCCGAAGCCGAGGCCAAACGCAAGGCCGAAGCCGAGGCGAAGGCCAAGGCCGAGCGCGAGCGCAAGGAGCGCCTGGCGCGCGAGAAGGCCGAGAAGGAGCGCAAGGCGCGTGAGGCCGCCGAGGCCAAGGCGCGCGCCGACCGCGCGGCGCGCGAGGCCGAGCTGGCCGCGCAGCTCGAGGCCGAACAGGACGCGTCCGAGTTGGCGCGTGTCGCCGGCCTGATCAAGGAAAAGGTCGAGCGCAACTGGACGCGCCCGGTCGGCACCGAGGGGCTCAAGTGCACGGTCTCGGTACGCCTCGGTGCGAGCGGCTCGGTGCTGCTCGTTAACGTGGTAGAGTCCAGCGGCAACATCGCGTTCGACCGATCGGTCGAGGCCGCCGTGCGCAAGGCCGATCCGCTGCCGATGCCCAAGTCCGAGCGCCTGCTGGCCGAGTTCCGCAAGGGCCTTAAATTCATCTTCGACCCAAGTAGCTGACGTGACTGTCATGAAACGAATCCTGTTGTTGTTTTTCGTCCTCGGTGTGGTGGTGCAGGCGCGTGCGTCGACGTTGACCATCGAGATCACCCAGGGCGCCGAGGGCGCGCTGCCGATCGCGGTCGTGCCGTTCGCGTGGCGCGGCGATGCCGGCAGCCCGCCGCCGCACGAGGTCGGTGGTATCGTCGCCGCCGACCTGCAGCGCAGCGGCCGCTTCAAACCGCTGCCGACCAACGAGATGCTGGCGCGGCCGTCGCGCGGCGAAGACGTCGACTTCCGCGACTGGCGCGCGCTCGGTGTCGACAACCTCGTGATCGGCGACGTCAGCCCGAACGGGCCCGGCGGTTACCTGGTCAGGTTCTACCTCTACGACGTGTTCCGCGGTGAGCAGATCACCGGCTACAGCATGCCGACGACGGCGAGCGATCTGCGCGCCACCGCGCATCACATCGCCGACATCATCTACGAGACGCTGACCGGTGAACCCGGTGCGTTCGCGACGCGCATCGCCTATGTCACGTCGATCCGCAGCGGTGCCGGCGAGCAGGCCAAGGAACGCGTCGAGCTGCGCATCGCCGACGCCGACGGCTACGCACCGCAGGCCATCGTGTCGTCCGACGAGCCGATCATGTCGCCGGCCTGGTCGCCGGACGGCCGCCGGCTCGCCTACGTGTCGTTCGAGAACGCGCAGCCGTCGGTGTGGATCCAGGAGGTGTTCACCGGCAAGCGCGAGCGCATGACGTCGTTCAAGGGCATCAACGGCGCGCCGGCGTTCTCGCCGGACGGCCGCTACCTGGCACTGACCCTGTCGAAGGACGGCAACCCGGACATCTTCATCATGGACATCGCGCGCCGCAGCCTGCGCGCGATCACGCGGCACTGGTCGATCGACACCGAGCCGTCGTGGTCGCCCGACGGCAAGTCGCTGGTGTTCACGTCGGATCGCGGCGGCAAGCCGCAGATCTACCGGGTCTCGGTCAACGGCGGCGAGGCGCAGCGCGTGACCTTCGAGGGCGACTACAACGCGCGGGCGTCGTACTCGCCGGACGGACGCATGCTGACCATGGTCACCCGGGTCAGCGGTGCCTACCGGATCGCGACGCTGGACCTCGACCGCGGCGACTATCGCGTTATGAGTACTGGTCGACTGGACGAATCGCCCAGTTTCGCGCCAAATGGCAGCATGATAATTTACGCCACGCGGGTCGGCGGCAAGGGCGTGCTCGCCGCCGTGTCGACCGATGGTCGCGTGCAGCAACGCCTGCGCCTGCAGGAAGGCGACGTGCGCGAGCCGGTGTGGTCGCCCCATCATCAACAACAGAGGAACCGCTAAATGAACCCTATCCGTTTGGCCGCAATGGCCATCGTCGCATCGTCACTGTTGTTCGTGGGGTGTACATCCACCGGCACCAAGCAGGAAGGTGGCGCGTCGGTCGAAGAGGGCGGCACCGGTGCCGCCACCTCGGGCGCGAGCCGCGGCGGCGCGTGGACCGGCAACCCGCTGGACGACCCGAACAGCCTGCTCTCGACCAAGACCATCTACTTCGAGTTCGACCAGAGCACGATCCGCAGCGAGTTCGTCGACGTGCTGCGCGCGCACGCCGGCTACCTGAACACCAACCGGTCGGCGACCGTGCGCATCGAGGGACATGCCGACGAGCGCGGATCGCGCGAGTACAACATCGGCCTCGGTGAGCGTCGCGCCAACGCGGTGCGCCGCTACCTCGAGGCCGAGGGTGTCTCGGCGGCGCAGATCAGCACGATCTCGTACGGCGAGGAACGCCCGGCGGCGCTGGGCAACGACGAGATCTCGTGGGCCGAGAACCGCCGCGCGGTGCTGGTGTACTGACGGCGATGACGCGGCGCGCTGCCACGCTGCTGCTCGCCGTGCTGCCGGCGTTCGCGACGGCGGCGACGCCGTCGACCGCGCAGCGCCTCGAACTGCTCGAACGCCGCGTCGGCCGGATCACCGACCTGACGTTGCAGCTCGACCAGGTGCGCAGCGAGAACCGCGAGCTGCGCGGCGAGATCGAGAACCTCGGCTACGAGATCGAGCGCCTGAAGCGCAAGCAGCGCGACATCTACCTCGACATCGACCAGCGCCTCGGCACCCTGTCCGGCGCCGGTGCGGCGCCCGCGTCGCCAGCGCGGCCGGCTCCTCGACCGGTGCCCCGCCGCCGGTCGCTGCCGGTGGCGGCACCGCGGGCGCCGCGCCGGCGCCGGACAGGGTGCCGAGGCGCTGGTCGATGTCGAGGTAGATGTCGCGCTGCTTGCGCGTCAGGCGCTCGATCTCGTAGCCGAGG
>JAAUYD010113429.1_pt1 | contig 32454 bp, 26 predicted proteins | sample 7278101 | NCBI WGS metagenome assembly JAAUYD01 (sample SAMN14350128, study PRJNA611818) | marine sediment metagenome | isolation source: surface marine sediment (0.6m) | place: French Polynesia: Moorea | collected 2018-08
AACTCGTCCTCGTCGAGCACCCGCATGAACGACTGCAGCGTGAGCTCGAGGTCGTGGTACTCCTCCATGTCGAGGTTGACGAACGTGCGCGGCGTCGTCGCCTGCGCACGTTCGTCAACCTCGACATGGAGGAGTACCACGACCTCGAGCTCACGCTGCAGTCGTTCATGCGGGTGCTCGACGAGGACGAGTTCGCGGCGATCGACGCCGGCATCGTCCTGCAGGCGTACCTCCCGGATTCCCACGAGGCGCTCGAGCGGCTGGGCCAGTGGGCGCGCCGGCGCTTCGAGCGAGCCGGCGGGCACGTGAAGGTCCGCCTGGTGAAGGGCGCCAACCTCGCGATGGAGGAGGTCGAGGGTGAGCTGCACGGGTGGCTGCCGGCGCCGTACGGCTCGAAGGCCGACGTCGACGCCAGCTTCAAGGCGATGCTCGACAGCGCACTCCGGACCGAGTGGAGCGGCGCGCTCCGCGTCGGTGTGGCGAGTCACAACCTGTTCGACATCGCGTGGGCGCTCGTCGTCGCTCGCCAGCTCGACGCACGGTACCGGGTCGACATCGAGATGCTCGAGGGGATGGCTCCCGCCCAGGCGCGCGCCGTGTACGCGGCAGCAGGTGAGCTGCTGATGTACGCGCCGGTCGTCGCCGACGAGGACTTCGACGCGAGCATCGCCTACCTGTCGCGCCGGCTCGACGAGAACACCCAGCCCGACAACTTCCTGCGCTCGCTGTTCACGCTTCGGCCGAACACGCCGGCGTTCGATCGCGAGGCCGAACGGTTCCGGCGATCGGTCGCCGGCCGCGTGAACGTCTCGCGTCGGCGCCACCGCCGGCCGCTGCAGCCCGTCACGGGGTCGTTCGCCAACCAGCCCGACAGCGACATGACCGATCCCGAGGTCAGGGCTGCGATCGGCCGCGCGATCGGGTCACCACGTCGGCGTCCCACGCCGCACGCCGACATCCCCGCCATCGACGCAACGGTCGCGGCGGCGGCCGTCGTGGCCGACACGCCCCACTCGCCCGAGGAACGGGCGCTCTGGCTGCGCGACGCCGCCGATCTCATGCAGCGCGAGCGGGCCGAGACGATCGGCCTGATGGCCCGTACCGTCGCCAAGACGGCTCGCGAAGGCGACCCCGAGGTCAGCGAGGCGATCGACTTCTGCCGCTACTACGGCACCCACGGTCTCGGGGCGCTCGAGCAGGCGCAGGAGGCCGGCATGCGGGTCGAGGCCCGGGGCGTCGTCGCCGTCATCGCACCGTGGAACTTCCCCTACGCGATCCCGACCGGCGGCGTGGCGGCCGCACTGGCCGCCGGGAACAGCGTGATCCTCAAGCCGGCGCCCGAGGCGCTCGAGCTCGGCGCGTGGATCGCGGATCAGTTCTGGCGCGCCGGCGTACCCCGCGACGTGCTGCATCTCGTGATCTGCGACGACGGACCCGTCGGTACGCACCTCGTGACGCATCCCGACATCGACACCGTCGTGCTGACCGGCTCCTACGACACTGCGGCGATGTTCCTCGACTGGCGGCCCGACCTTCGCGTGCTGGCCGAGACGAGCGGCAAGAACGCGCTGGTCGTCACGGCGTCGGCAGACCTCGACCTGGCGATCGCCGACCTCGTGCGCTCGGCGTTCGGCCACGCCGGGCAGAAGTGCTCTGCTGCCAGCCTCGGCATCATCGAGGCTGCGGTCTACGACGATCCCGCGTTCCAGCGCCGGTTGCGTGAGGCGGTCCGGAGTCTCCGGGTGCTGCCCGCCACCGATCCTGCGTCGATGATGGGGCCCGTCATCGCGCCGCCGGCCGCCAAGCTCGAGCGGGCACTCACGACCCTCGAGTCGGGGGAGTGGTGGCTCGTCCGGCCGCAGCCGTCGAGCGACGACGGCCGGCTCTGGACGCCCGGCGTTCGCGTCGGGGTCGAACCCGGCTCGTGGTTCCACCTCACCGAGTGCTTCGGCCCGGTGCTCGGACTGATGCGGGCCCGCGACCTCGACCACGCGATCGAGCTCCAGAACGCGCCGGAGTTCGGGCTGACGGGAGGCATCCACTCGCTCGACGTGGAGGAGATCGAGCGATGGCTGGCCGGCGTGCAGATCGGCAACGCGTACGTCAACCGGCACATCACGGGTGCCATCGTCCGGCGTCAGCCGTTCGGCGGTTGGAAGCACTCGAGTGTCGGTGGCGGGGCGAAGGCGGGCGGTCCGGGGTACGTCCCCCAGTTCGCTCGGATCTCCGATCCTGCACCCTCGGTCGACGCGGCTCGGGCGTCCTACGAAGCTGCGTGGCGCGATCGCTACGCCGTCGAGCACGACCCGTCCGGCCTGCGTTGCGAATCGAACGTGCTGCGCTACCGACCGCTCGCTCGAGTCGCGGTTCGGCACGACGGCGACGACGAGACCGCGCTCGCGATGTTGCGCGCCGCTGCTGCGGTGGCGGGCGTCGAGGTCGTCGAGTCCGACGCCCGCACTGAGCCGGCCGACCGGTTCGTCGAACGGCTCGACGGGGTCGACCGGGTCCGCCTGCTCGGCGACCTGGACGACGAGGCCCGTCGGGTCGCCCACCGCGCCAACGTTCCGATCGACGCCGAGCCGCCGGTCGGCGATGGCATGGTCGAGCTGCAGCACTGGGTGCGCGAGCAGGCGATCAGCCGCACCCGCCACCGTCACGGCCGGCTCGTGGACTGAGCAACATCGGGCTTCGCCGCCCGCCTGGCGCGGCGTCGCCCGTTGCGAGTTGTGTCAGACACCACTCGCGACATCGCTGCTGCGGAGGACCGAGTTGAGCAGCAGGCTCGACTCGCTGTTGATCACGCCGTCGACCGAGCGGATCTGGGCGAGCACGCGGTCGAAGTCGCGCAAGGTGTCGGTCTGGACCTCGGCGACGAGATCCCAGCCACCGTTCGTCGTGTGCAACGACTGCAGCTCGGGCATGCCGCGGAGCTGCTTGATGACGTCGAGCGTCGTGCGTCCCTCGACCTCGATCAGCGTGATCGCGCGGACCGCATCGTCGCCGTAGCCGTCGCGGGTGCGAACCGTGAAGCCGAGGATGGTCGCCGACTCGGTCAGCCGTTCGAGCCGGCTGTTCACCGTGGCGCGCGTGACGCCCAGCTGACGCGCCAGGGTGGTGACGGGCGCCCGCCCGTCGGCCCGCAGCAGCGCGATCAGCCGCCGATCGATGTCATCGAGATCTGCCACTGTGCAGAGTGTACGATGTGGATGAGCAAGATGGTCGGTCGCTGCACGGAAAGTGCCCTCATTGCCGATTGAGAATGCACGGTGCACGACCGTACGGTGGAGGAGTGCATTCGCCCACCCGTTCGCCCCAACCGCCCTGCCGGTCGTTCGCACAGGAGGAATCCATGGTCCGATTCGTCGACGTCCACCACCTCGCCAGATGGGTGGCCGACACCGGCCTCGAATCGATCATCTCTGACCTGGTCGACGCGCTGGAGGCCGACTTCCGGCGCTGGCCGGCCTTCGACAAGGCCCCGCGTCTCGCCAGCCATTCCGGCGACGGCGTCATCGAGCTGATGCCCACGTCCGACGGCGGGACGTACGCCTTCAAGTTCGTCAACGGTCACCCGGTCAACACGAGCCGCGGTCTGCAGACCGTCACGGCGTTCGGGGTGCTCGCCGACGTCGCGACCGGATACCCGCGCCTGCTGTCGGAGATGACCCTGCTCACGGCGCTCAGGACCGCGGCCACGTCGGTGATGGCGGCACGCGCACTGGCGCCGCCGGGCGCCGGCACCATGGCGCTGATCGGCACCGGGGCCCAGGCCGAGTTCCAGGCGCTCGCGTTCCACCGGTGTCTGGGCATCGACACGATCCGGGCCTGGGACACCGACCCGGCCGCGCTCGACAAGTTCGTCACCAATGCCGCGCAGCTCGGCTTGGACGTCGTGCGCGCCACCGGTGCCGACGACGCGATCGCCGGCGCGCACATCATCACCACGTGCACGGCCGACAAGCGCAACGCAACGGTCCTCACCGACGACATGGTGCGACGGGCGACCGACGGTGGCGTGCACATCAACGCCCTCGGCGGTGACTGCCCCGGCAAGACCGAGCTCGACATCGAGCTCGTCAAGCGCAGCTCGCTCTTCGTCGAGTACGCCGAGCAGTCGTTCATCGAGGGCGAGATCCAGCACCTGCCGCGCAGCTGGCCGGTCACCGAGCTCTGGCAGGTCCTCACCGGCGACCGGCCGGGCCGCACCTCCCCCGACGAGATCACCGTGTTCGACTCGGTGGGGTTCGCCGTCGAGGACTTCACGGCGCTCAGCTACCTCGACGCTGCGCTCGACCGGGAGGGCGGCGACCGCTACTTCGAACGGATCGAGCTGGTCGCCGAGCCGGCTGACCCGAAGAACCTGTTCCAGCTCGTCGAGGACGAGATGACGGTCGACGTCGCAGGGGCCTGAGCCGATGTCGCTGCAAGCACCCCGATCGGTCGTCATGGTGCGACCCCACCACTTCACCGTCAACGACGTCACTGCGGCCGACAACGTGTTCCAGGGCTCGGCGGCGGAACGCACCCCGGCCGAGCTGGCCGAGGCCGCCCACGCCGAGGCCACTGCACTCGCCGTTGCGCTCGAGTCGCAGGGCGTGCGCGTCCACCTGTTCGAGGACGACGTGCCGGGCCGGCCCGACAGCGTGTTCCCGAACAACTGGTTCTCGACGCACCTCGGCGGTCGGGTCGCGATCTATCCGATGTGCTCGCCGAACCGGCGGCTCGAGCGCCGCACCGACGTGATCGAGATGCTCAAGGAGCAGTACCGCGTCCAGGACGTCATCGACTACTCGGGCCTCGAGCACGACGGGCTCTACCTCGAGGGGACGGGAGCGATGGTGCTCGACCATCTCACCCGGATCGCCTACGTCGCCCGGTCCAACCGTGCCGACCCGATCGTGCTGGAACGGTTCTGCACGCACTTCGGCTTCGAGCCGATGGCGTTCGATGCGTTCGACGAGCACGGCGTGCCGATCTACCACACCAACGTCCTCATGTGCATCGCCACGTCGTTCGCGCTCGTCTGCCTCGATGCGATCCGAGATGGGGCGCGTCGTGACGAGATCGTCGAGCGGCTCTCCGAGACGGGCCGCACGGTCGTGGCCATCAGCCACCGGCAGATGAACGAGTTCGCCGGCAACGCGTTCGAGCTCACCGGCCGCAACGGCCGGCTGCTGGCGATGTCGACGCGCGCCCACCGGGCGTTGACCGCCGAACAGCGCGACGTGATCGAGGCGTCGTGCGAGATCGTCGCCGTCGACATCCCGACCATCGAGCTCGCCGGTGGTTCGGTCCGCTGCATGCTCGCCGGCGTGCACCTCGACCACCGGCCGACGGCCGCCCACGCGGTCTCGCCGCTGACCACCCCCACCAACCTCTCGAAAGGAACGACGTCGTGACCACCCACTTGCTCGACGCCCCGGACCGCATCCCGGCCTCCGCGCCGGTCCAGAACCAGCGCCGCGTCATCGTTCGCCCGCCGGGTCACCTGCTCGACGAAGGCGAGCTGACGCACATCCCCCGCCTGCCGGTCGACGTGGAACGCGCCCACCGCCAGTGGGAGGCGTACGTCGAGGCCTTCCGCAGCGCCGGCTGGGAGGTGGTCGAAGCGACCGCGCTCGACGAGCATCCCGACGCCGTCTTCATGGAGGACAACGTTTTCATGTACGGCACGATGGCGGTCATCGCCCGGCCCGGCGCCGCCACTCGCCGCGACGAGGTCGAGGGCCTCGGCGTGCACTTCGCTCGCCTCGGCTACGACGTCGCTTCGATCGAGGCGCCGGGCACGCTCGAAGGCGGCGACGTCATGAAGGTCGGCACCACCGTCTACGTCGGCCTGAGCACGCGCACCAACGCCGAAGGCGTGCGTCAGCTGCGCGAGATCCTGGCGCCGCGGGGCGCCAACGTCGTTGCCGTGCCGGTCAGCCACGTGCTGCACCTCAAGTCGGGGATCACGGCCCTCCCCGACGGTTCGTTCATCGCGTACCCGCCGCTCGTCGACGATGCGAGCTTCTTCCCGCGGTTCCGGCCCGCGCCCGAACCGACCGGGTCGTACGTGATCGACCTCGGCGACGACCGGGTGATGATGCACGCCAGTGCCCCCGAGACGGTCGAGGTGGTCCGCTCGCTCGGGTACGACCCGGTCGTGGTCGACATCAGCGAGTTCGAGAAGATGGAGGCCTGCATCACCTGCCTGTCGGTGCGCCTCCGCACTGCGCCCGAGGCAGCCTGAATCGCGCGGCCGGGCCGCGTCCGCGGTGGCCGTGGGTCGGTTCCGTCGACCGGGGTCAGCGAGCGTCGCGGCTTCGTGCGGCCAACGTCGCCCACGCGGCGACGCCCGTGACGGCGGTGAACACGGCGAGCACCAGCCAGACCGTCGTCGTCGACGTCGTCCAGGTGTCCCCGTACTGATCCAGGAGCGCGCTCCCGAACGGTGACGGGTCGTTCGAGAACAGCGATCGCAGCGAGAGGTCGTTGCCGATCGCCTCGAACGCCCACCTGCTCGACATCGCGGCGCTGATGCCGCGCCCTGCGACGGCCATCGCCGGCACCGGCAGGATCGCGCCCGAGAACAACACCGCCGGGAAGCACAGCATCGGGAGCGCCAGCGCGGCCTGCGCGGGCGACCGCACTGCGGCCGACGCCAGCAGGCCGACCGTGAGCGCAGCCAGTGAGTCGAGGATCAGGGTGACCGCGAGCGTCGCCGTCGTGCCCGTGTCCGTGGCCGGCAGGCGGCCGAGCCATCGCAGGACGATCAGCATCGAGAGGTCGATCAGCACGAGGATCGGTGCGAGAGCGGTCACCTTCGCGAGGACCTGGAGCCAGACGGCGACGCCTGCCCGGCGCTCGCGGCTGATCATCGTGATCTCCGAGCAGAGCTGTAGCAAGCCGTACGTCAGTCCGAAGAAGAAGCCGCCGAACGCGACCCAGAACGCGATCATGACCGTGGTGGTCGGACTCGGCGCGCTCGCGTCGAACGCGCCCCGATTGAACAGCACCGCGAACATGGCGATGACCATCGCCGGCGATCCGACGAGGATCGCCAGCGTCAACCGGTTGCGGCGCATGTTCTCGATCGAGCGGCTCGTGAGCGCGTGCCACTGGCGGAGTCGACCCGGGCGGCGCGTCCGCGGCGTCATCCACGGGGCAGGCGTCGGAGCCTGCGGTCGTTCGCGACCCTGCAAGCCGCTGGAGCCGAGCGAGAGGCGACCATGTGTCAGCGCTCGATGGACCCGGTCGAGGTCGGTCGTTCCCGCCTCGGCCATCGCGTCGGCGAGCGTCCCGTCGAACGCGAGTCGGCCGCCGGGCGCGAGCGCGAGGATGCGGTCGCAGCGCGCCAGATCCGCGGCATCGTGCGTGGTGATGACGACCGTTCGGCCGTCGTCGGAAATGCCGTCGAGCTCCGACATCACGGTTGCCGCGGTCACCGGGTCGAGCCCCGAGGTCGGCTCGTCGAGCAGGCAGGCGCGCGGTCCGGCGACCATCTCGGCGGCGATCGAGGCACGTCGCCGCTGGCCGCCACTCAGCTGCCGGACGGCGCGGTCGGCGACCTCCTCGAGCTCGACCGCGCGCAACCCGCGCGCGACGGCCTCGTCGACATCGGAGCGCGACGACCCGGCCGGCAGCCTGAGGCGGGCGGCATAGGTCAGCACCGACCGCACGGTCAGATCAGCAGGGAGGTGATCGTCCTGCGGCACGACGGCCAGCTCGAGCCGGCGCCCGGCGTCGAGCCGGTCGGCGGGCGCGCCGTCGACGTACACGGTGCCCGTCGTCGGCGTCAGGGCCCCCGAGATCAGGCGGAGCAGGGTCGATTTGCCCGCTCCGCTGGCGCCGACGATGCCGACGAGCTCGCCGGGAGCGATGTGCGCGCTCACGTCGGCGACCAGCTGCGCCCCGTCGGAGGTACGCCACCCGACGCCGTCGAGGTGGATCTCGCTGCCGGCCTCGCCCGTCGAGTGGTCGGTGCGCGGGGCTGCTGTGTCGAGGGTCGTCGTGTGCATGTCGACGACCCTCGTGGATCGGGCCATCGGTGGCATCCGTGGTGGCCACGTATCTCGACGGGGCTCTCGGATCAGCGACTACGTACGTACCACTACGCTCGCGCGGCGATGAGGCACCGACGCGCAGCGTCCCCTCCGGTCGGCCGAGGGCGCGAGGTCCAGCGCGTGCTCGACCTCGCCGGCGACCCGCTGGTCGGCGCAGTCCTGATCACCGGCCCGATCGGGATCGGCAAGTCGCGCGTCGCCGAGGGTGCGATGGCGGGGCTGATCGAACGCGGATGGCGAGGAACCGGGCTGTCGGCCACCGACTCGGCCGGCCGGATTCCCTATGCCTCACTGTCCGAGTTGATCCCCGACGCGCTCGACGCGCTCGACACCGGCGGTGACGGGGCAGCCGAGCTCGCCGTGCTCAGGGCCGTCGAGGAGGCGCTGGAGCTCGGTGATGGTGCGCCACATGCGATCGTGATCGACGATGTCGCGGCCTTCGACCGCGCGTCGAGCGATCTGCTCGTCCACCTGGCTGCGAACCGGCGGGTGTTCGTCATCGCGTCGCAGCCGCTCGGCGCCGGCCTGTCCGAAGCGCTCATCCGGCTGACGCCGGCACGGGTGGTCGAGCTGCCGATCGAGCCGCTCGACGTGACGGCGACCGCCGAGCTCGCGGCGGACGTGCTCGGCGGGCCGGTCGGGCCGGGCCTCGTCCGCGAGCTGAGCGCGCGAACGCTGGGCAACCCGCTGTTCATCACCGAGCTGTTGGCCACGGCTGCGAGCGACGGACGGCTCGACGATCACGACGGCACGTTCCAGCTCTCGGGTGATCTCGAGCTGGGTGCGAGCCTCGGGCGTTTGATCCTCAATCGGCTGGGTGCGATCGACGCCGACGAGCGCGTCGTCCTCGAACTGCTCGCCGTCGCGGGACCGCTGGGTGTCGACGATCTGGCCGATCGGGTGGGGTTCGGCGTGTTGGAGGAGATGGAACGTCGGCACCTGATCGTCACGTGGTCCGACCGGCGCAGACTGCGGGTGCGGGCCGGGCACCCGATCCACGCCGAGGCGATCGTCGCGGACATGACGCCGCTTGCCCGTCGCCGTCGTCACGGCGAGCTGTTGGCCATGCTCGAGGCCCACGGCGCCCGCCGCGCCGACGATCACGTGCTGACGGCGCTCGCACTGCTGGGCGCCGGCCGATCCGTCGAGACCGGGGCGCTGCTCCGCGCAGTCGAACAGGCACTCCGATCCGATCGGGTGCGCGACGCGGGTCATCTCGCGACCGCCGCATTCGGCGCCGACAACACCGAGTCGACCCGCGCGGTGCTGGCCGAAGCCCTGATCAGGCTGGGCCGGTTCGTGGAGGCCGATGCATTGCTCGCCGACCCGCTTCCCGACGACGCGGACGAATGGACGCGGATGTGGCGGGCGATCCGGCGATCATCCAATCAGCTCTGGGGGTTCCGCGATGCCGAGGCCGCGGTGCGGCTCGACGTCGCCTGCCTCGAAGGGCTGCGCGACGTCGATGCGATCGAACGTGTGCTGGCGCACGAGGCCTGGATCGCCTACTGCCGCGGCGACGCGACCCGTGCCGTGGAGGACACCCAGGGCATCACCGACCGGTCCCACCCCGACGTCCGCTTCGCCGTCGCTGCCGTCCGTGCGCCGGCCCTGGTGCTGGCCGGCCGGATCGCCGACGGTGCGCAGCTGGCCGAACGGGCCTGGGAAGGGGAGTGGGGTGCCGACACCCCGAACGGCTCGCACGGTCAGCACCTGATCGCGCTCGGGTTCGCGAACCTGTTCCTCGGCGACATCGCAGCGGCTCGCCTGATCGCCACCGAGGCGATCGCATCGTGCCGTCACCGCCGCGAGGTGACGGCGCTGCTGTTCTTCCTCGACCTCGCCGGGTGGACCGAGTTGTTCGCCGGCGACGCGGCGGCTGCGCTGCCCTGTTTCGCCGAGGCCTTCGAGACGGCGGCCGAGCTCTCGATCGCGTCGTCGATGCAGTCGTCGCTGGCCGGGATGGCGATCGCCGAGGCGCAGCTCGGGGACGGCGAGGCGGCGCAGGCGACGTGGCGCAGGGCGAGCGACGTGCCCCCGGCGCCGGGCCCGCGGGCAGGCGCCGAGCTGGCGCAGGCCAGCGCGTGGGCGCTGGCTGCGAGCGGTCGTACTGACGAAGCGGCGCGCGTGCTCCGCCGCTCGGCGGCCGAGCTGGGCGCCCGGGGGCTCCGACCGCTCGAACTGCTCACGCTGCTCGATCTCGCCCGCGTCGACCGCGTCGGACAGCGGGATGCTGAGCAGGCTGCGACCGCCGCCGCTGCCTGTCAGGGCAGCCTGATGCCGGCCATCGGCACGCTGGTGGGCGCAGTCGTCGACAAGGATCCCGGCCGGCTGGAGGACGCCGCGACGCGGCTGGCGGAACTCGGCTGCGCACTGTGGGCGGCCGAGGCGGCAGCGATGGCAGCCGATGCGGCCGCACGGGCCGGCGACCAGCGCCGGGCGGCGGCGCTGCACCGTGAATCGGCACGATGGCGACCCGCAGCGCAGGTGAGCCCGACACCGGCGCTGACCCGAGCGCCGGTCGTCGACCCGTTGACGCGCCGCGAGCGCGAGATCGCGTCGCTCGCCGCCGGTGGCATCAAGAACGCCGAGATCGCCGAGCGCCTGCACGTCTCGGTGCGCACCGTCGAGACCCATCTGCAGCGCGTCTACGGCAAGCTCGGCATCCGGAGCCGGGCCGAGCTGCGCCGAGCGCTCGGACGTTGAGGGCGCCGACGCCGGGTCCGGCGATCCACCGACTCTCGGGCCGTTCGACCCATTCCCGTGCGTTCGGCATGGGCGTACCATGAAGTTGTGAGGCTGGTTGATCTCGTCGCGATCAGGGCGGAGTCGTCCACGGGCTTCCCCGTGGTGATCCTGCGCGAGCACGACGAACCGAACCGCCTGCTCCCGATCCTGATCGGTGCCTCCGAGGCAGCGGCGATCGCGGTCGCGGCGACGGGATTCCGCACCGATCGACCCCTGACCCACGACGTCATGGCCGAGCTCGTCGAGCGGTTGCACGGTCGCCTCGAGACGGTCGAGGTCACCGACCTGCGAGACGGCACGTTCGTCGCCGACCTCACGCTGCGGACCCCGGCGGGCGAACAACACCTCGACTCGCGGCCCTCCGATGCCATCGCGCTGGCGGTCCGCCTGCATGCCCCGATGTTCGTGAGCGAGCACGTGCTCGACGAGGCGGGCACCGCGGTCGACCTCGACCTCGACGTCGACGTCGACGCCGACGGGGCGGACGACGACACCGATCACGCCGACGAGGCCTTCAGGCGCCCGGCCGTCGATCCGTCGTCGATCGACGAGGAGGTGGCGCGCTTCCGCGCCGAGCTCGCCCACCTCGACCTGACCGAGCTCGAGGACCTCGACGACCTCGACGAGACCGATCGCGACGATGGGTCGGGCGACCAGGCACGAGGAGACCCCGAAAGCGACGGCTGATGGATCGCTTCACCGTGCCGACGTCGTACTGGCATCTCCTCGACGACGGCCGCGTGCAGTGCGATGTCTGCCCGCGTGCCTGCAAGTTGCGAGACGGCCAGCGCGGCGTCTGCTTCGTGCGGGCGCGCGAAGGCGACGAGATCGTGCTCACCACCTACGGGCGGTCGAGCGGGTTCTGCGTCGACCCGATCGAGAAGAAGCCGCTGAACCACTTCCTGCCCGGGTCGGCGGTGTTCTCGTTCGGGACCGCGGGCTGCAACCTGGCCTGCCGGTTCTGCCAGAACTGGGACATCTCCAAGTCGAAGGCGGTCGACACGCTCGCCGACCAGGCGTCGCCCGAGGCTATCGCCCGGAGTGCCGACGAGCTCGGTTGTCGCAGCGTGGCGTGCACCTACAACGACCCGACGAGCTTCCTCGAGTCCGCCAACGACGTCGCCGACGCCTGTCACGAGCTCGGCGTGAAGACCGTTGCCGTCACCGCCGGATACATCTGCCCCGAGCCGCGAGCGGACTTCTACGCCCACATCGACGCCGCCAACATCGACCTCAAGGCTTTCACGCAGGACTTCTACCGGCACACCTGTGCGGCCGACCTCGACGCCGTGCTCGAGACGCTGGAGTACGTCGCCCACGAGACCGACATCTGGATGGAGCTCACGACGCTGTTGATCCCGGGTCTCAACGACAGCGATCGCGAGCTCGACGAGATGACCACCTGGGTCGTCGAGCACCTCGGACCCGACGTGCCGATGCACTTCACGGCGTTCCACCCGGACTTCAAGATGCTCGACCGGCCGCCCACGCCGCCGGCGACGCTACGCCGCGCTCGGCGCATCGCGATGGGCAATGGTGTGCGGTTCGCCTACACCGGCAACGTGCACGACGGTGAAGGCGGCAGCACCACGTGCCCCGACTGTGGCGAGCTGGTCATCGAACGCGACTGGTACCGGCTCGGCGAGTACCGGCTCGACGACACCGGTCACTGCCTCGGCTGCGGATCACAGCTGCCGGGCGTCTTCGACGGCCCGGTCGGCACCTGGGGTGGACGCCGCCTGCCGGTGGTGATGTCGGGGTCGAAGCCGCGACCGGGAGCCCACACGAGATCGACGAGAAAGGTGTCGTCATGACCGCTCCAACCCGCACGCGTCAACCGGCGGTCGCCGGCTCGTTCTACCCGGCTGATGTCGCAGAGCTCGACCGCTCGATCCGAGATGCGTTCCGCGGCGGTGTGCCGCGCCCGCCCGACGCCCGCGTCCCCGAGGCGGTGGTCGTGCCGCATGCCGGGTACGTGTACTCGGGCGCGATCGCAGCGAGCGCGTACGAGCGACTCGTGCCCGCGAGGGCGGTCGTCCGGCGCGTGGTGCTCCTCGGTCCGAGCCACCGCGTGTTCGTGCGCGGGATGGGCGTGTCGAGCGCCGACGAGTTCGAGACACCCCTCGGAACCGTCGCGGTCGACGCCGGGCTGCGCGATCGTGCGCTGCAGCTCCCGGGTGTCGCGATCGACGACGACGCCCACCGTGACGAGCACAGCCTCGAGGTCCAGCTGCCGTTCCTCCAGACCGTGCTCGACGACTTCGCGCTGCTGCCGCTGTCGGTCGGCGACGCCACCATCGACGAGGTCGCGGCAGTCCTCGATGCGCTGTGGGGTGGCCCCGAGACCGTCGTCGTGATCAGCACCGACCTGTCGCACTACCACTCGTATCGCGAGGCGGTCGACATCGACCGCCACACCGCGGCGGCCATCGTCGCTCGCCGGCCCGATGCGATCGCCGATCGTGACGCCTGTGGTGCACGACCCTTGCGCGGCCTGCTGCAGATCGCCGATCGCCGTGGTCTCGCCGTCGAGCAGATCGACCTGCGCAACTCGGGCGACACGGCCGGCGACCACCGCCGGGTGGTCGGGTACGGAGCGTTCGCCGTTGGGTGACGCCGGGCTCGCACCGCAGGTCGTCGACACGTTGTTCGACCTCGCGGTGTCGTCGATCCGCGCCGGCTTGGAGGGCCGACGGCCGACTCGCGACGGCGATGACGACGGGCCGCGGCTCGGGAAGTCGGCGGGTGTGTTCGTCACGCTGCACGTCGCCGGCGAGCTCCACGGCTGCATCGGTTCGCTGACCGCCGAGGACCTCGGCCGGGCCGTGCCGCGCCACGCCTGGTCGGCGGCGTTTCGCGACCCTCGGTTCCCGCCGCTGCGCCCCGATCAGCTCGACGGTCTCGACATCGAGATCTCGGTGCTCTCGCCGCTGGCGCCGCTGGCCGTCGACTCGTGGGAGGCGCTGATCGATGCGCTTCGGCCCGGTGTCGACGGTCTCTCGATCGAGGGAGCGGGTCGACGGGCGGTGTTCCTCCCGGTGGTGTGGAAGCAGCTGCCCGACGCGGTCGACTTCGTCGACCACCTCTACCGCAAAGCCGGACTGCCGACGCGGTCGTGGCCCGCCGACATGCGCACCTGGACGTTCACCGCCACCGAGTACGGCCGAGTCGTCTCGCCACGATCACGGTGACGAGGGCGGCGGAGTCGACCGCCGGTCGGCGTGAGTCAGTTCAGGATCTGAACTCGAGACCTTCGAAGTTCCCCGACGTGCGCCACTCGTCGATGTAGCGGAAGTAGCCGACGGGGCCCTCGGGGTAGCCGACGCTGTTGAGCAGTCCGCGCCGGCCGGAGTCCTGGCCCTCGTTGTTGTAGTAGCCGGGCGTGCAGTCGGGCTGGTTGCCGAAGCGCCGGCCACCCGCTTCGAGCATGCCGACCCAGGCCTGTTCGGCTTCGGCGGTGACCTCGACCTCGTGTGCGCCGGTGTCGAGCGCGTGGCGGACGATCGCTGCGATCGTCTTGCCGCGTTCGGTGAGGTTGTGGGGGATGTTCGAGATCAGGTTGGCGCCCTGCGTCGGGCCGACGACGAACAGGTTCGGGAAGCCGTGCACGTGGATGCCGTGCAGGCTCAGCATCCCGTCGGCCCAGTACTCCGACAGCTTCAGGCCGTCGCGGCCGACCGTGTCGTAGCCGGCCCGCCTCGCGTAGTCGGTGCCGACCTCGAACCCGGACGCGTAGATGATGCAGTCGAGCTCGTAGTGGTCCTCGCCGACCCACACCCCGGTCTCGTCGATGCGGGTCACGCCGCGGCCGTCGGTGTCGACGAGTTCCACGGTGGGAGTGTTGTAGGCCGCGAGGTACTCGTCGTGGAAGCAGGGTCGCTTGCACAGCTGCCGGTACCACGGCTTGAGGGCGGCTGCCTTGAGCGGGTCGGCCACCACCTCGTCGACCCGGGCGCGGATCTCGACCATCTTGTCGTCGTCGCTCTCGTGGTAGGCGCGCTGGAAGCCCGAGGGCGTCAGGTCGGGGTTCGGCGAGGCGAACAACCGGTCACGGATCCGCTGGGTGATGTCGGTCCAACCGTCCTTGACCAGGTCCTCGTCGGCGAACCCGCCGGTCTGGAGGATCGTGAAGTTCTCCAGCCACTGCTCCTGCCAACCCGGCTCGAGCGTGGCGAACCACTCGGGGTCGATCGGGTGGTTGTTGCGGACGTCGATCGACGACGGCGTGCGCTGGAAGACGAGCAGCTCCCCGCAGTCGCGGGCGAGGTGCGGCACGCACTGCACGGCCGTGGCGCCGGTGCCGATGACGCCGACGCGCTTGTCGGCGAGGTGGATCATCGGCGCGCCGGTCGGGTCGCCGCCGGTGTAGTCGTAGTCCCAGCGGCTGGTGTGGAAGCTGTGCCCGCCGAACGTCGTGATGCCCTCGATGCCGGGCAGCTTGGGCCGGTGCAGCGGGCCGGTGCCCATCGCGACGTACCGAGCTCGCATCTCGTCGCCGCGGTTGGTGCGGATGATCCAGCGCTTGGTGTCGTCGTCCCAGTCGAGGCCGGTCACCTCGGTCGACAGGCAGGCGTTGTCGTAGAGGTCGAAGTGCTTCGCGATCCGCTGACAGTGCTCGAGGATCTCGGGCGCATGTGCGTACTTCTCGGTCGGCATGTGGCCCGTCTCTTCGAGCAGCGGCATGTAGACCATCGAGGCCGTGTCGCACTGCGCGCCCGGGTACCGGTTCCAGTACCACGTGCCGCCGAAGTCGCCGCCTTTCTCGATGATGCGGACGTCGTCGATGCCGGCCTGCTTGAGCCGGGCGCCCGTGACGAGACCGGCGAAGCCGCCGCCGATGAACGCCACGGTGACCTCGTCGTGGAGCGGCTCCCGCGGTTCGACCGGCACGTACGGGTCGTCGACGTAGTGCTCGAAGACGCCGGTGACCTCGATGTACTGGTCGTTGCCGTCGGGCCGGAGCCGCTTGTCGCGCTCGGCGAGGTACTTCCGGCGGATCGCTTCCTTGTCGCTCGGGTCGGGCTCGGCCGGGGCGGAGGCCATGCTTGGACAGTACAAGTGTTCGCGGTTCCGTCGCACCTCGCGGGATCGTCTCGGCGTGCCACGATGGGCGCCGATGGGGGACTACGACGACGAGACGGACGTCGAGCAGATCGCCGAGGGGCGCTGGGTGACGGAGATGTCGACGGCGTGGCACATCGGCGACACCGCGAACGGCGGCTACGTGCTCGCCCCTGTGCTGCGATCGATCGCCGCAGTCGCCGGCGATCACCCGCACCCGCTCTCGGTGACGACGCACTTCCTGCGACCCGTCCGGGAGGCGGGCCCGGCGACGATCGAGGTCGAGCTGGTCCGGCGGGGGCGGATCGCCACGGTGTGCAGGGCGACGCTGTCGCACGGGGGACAGGAGCGAATGACCGTCCTGGCGACCTACGGCGATCTCGACACCGCCGTCGGGGGTGGCTCGGAGATGTCGCTGCCGCCGCCCGATGCGCCCGGACCGGACGAGTGCTTCGATCGGCGGGCGCTCGGTCAGGGCGTCGAACTGCCGATCCTCGACCGGCTCGACGTCCGCATCCACCCCGATCTCGCTGAGCCCGGCGGGTCGCCCGACGCCGTGATGGCGGGATGGATCAGGTTCGCCGACGGGACCGAACCGTCGCCGCCGGCGCTGACGTTGTTCGCCGACGCCTTCCCGCCGACGCTGTACTCGAAGTTCGGGCGGGTCGGCTGGGTGCCGACGCTCGAGCTGACCGTCCACGTGCGGCGGCGGCCGGCGCCGGGCTGGGTGCAGGCCCGGTTCGAATGCGACGACCTGGCGGGTGGTCGGATGGTCGAGACCGGGGCGCTGTGGGACTCGACGGGTGCGCTGGTCGCGCGGAGCCGCCAACTCGGCGTGTTGCTGACCGACGGCCCCTGACCCGCCCGCCGCCCCCCGGCAACGCGTGAGGTTTGTGCGCACTATGTGCGCAACAACCTCACGCGTTCGCCCGGCCGCCCCCGCCGCAACCGCCGCCCTGCGGGAACGCGTGTGGTTTGTGCGCACTATGTGCGCAACAAGCTCACGCGAACGAGCTGTGGCAGATGACACATGTATCGGCGGTGATCGATACTTGAGTCGGTTGTAATCAAGATTACTGCCTTTACCCTGTGAGGGATGACCGACACCGGTACCGCTCTCCGCCTCCCGATCGCCACCCTGCCCACCACCGTGTTGCCGGGCGCCACCGTCACCCTCACGCTCGACGATCCATCGGTTCGACAGGCGATCGAGGCCGCCGGTGGTGGCCGGTTGGCCTTCCGCGCACCGCGGGTCGGCGACCCCGTCGGGCCCGAGATCGTGGTCGTCGCCCGGGTGCCTTCGACCGGTTCGCTACCGGGCGGGGCGCCGGCTGCCGTCGTGCAGATCGAGTCACGCGGTCGCCTCGTGCAGCTCCACACCAGCGAGCGCGGCGCCGATCATGCTGACGTCGAGCCCCTGGCCGATGTCCGCCCGACGCCGCGAGTCGAGGCCCTGGTCCGCGAGCTGACCGCCACCCTCCAGCTCGTCGCCGAATTGCGCCGCTCGCGCCGACTGCCCGAGCTGCTCAGGTCGGGCCCCGCGCCCGGAGCGCTCGCCGATGGGGTCGCCACCTGGGCCGAGTTCGACGACGAGCAGCGGCTCGAACTGCTCGATGCGGTCGATGTCGGCGCCCGCGTCGATCTCGTGCTCGCCTGGGCGAAGGACCACCTCGCCGAGCTGCAGGTCGCCGAGACGATTCGCAACGACGTCAGCGAAGGCGTCGACCAGCAGCAGCGCGAGTACCTCCTCCGCCAGCAGCTGGCGGCAATCCGCAAGGAGCTCGGTGAGGGTGACGACGACGTCGTCGCCGATTACCGCGAGCGGCTCGGCGAGCTCGATGCGGCAGACGGCGTGAAACAGGCGATCGACAAGGAGCTCGACCGGCTCGAACGCACGAGCGCGCAGTCGCCCGAGCACGGCTGGATCCGCACGTGGCTCGACCGCATCTTCGAGCTGCCCTGGGGGGAACGCAGCGACGACACCCTCGACCTCGACGTCGCCGCCGGCGTGCTCGACGACGACCACTACGGGCTCGACGACGTGAAGGACCGCATCGTCGAGTTCCTCGCCACCCGCAAGCTCCGCCACGAGCGCGGCGTCGAGTCGGCCGGCCGTGGCAACGGCGCGATCATCACGCTCGTCGGCCCCCCGGGCGTCGGCAAGACCAGTCTCGGCGAGTCGGCCGCCCGGGCGATGGGGCGTGAGTTCGTGCGTGTCGCGCTCGGCGGCATCCGGGACGAAGCCGAGATCCGCGGCCACCGCCGCACGTACGTCGGGTCACAGCCCGGCCGGATCGTGCGGGCGCTGACCGAGGCCGGCACGATGAACCCGGTCATCCTGCTCGATGAGGTCGACAAGCTGTCGCCCGGTGGCTGGTCCGGCGACCCGACCGCGGCGCTGCTCGAGGTGCTCGACCCGGCGCAGAACCACACGTTCCGCGACCACTACCTCGAGGTCGACCTCGACCTCAGCGAGGTGGTGTTCATCGCCACCGCCAACGTCGCCGACACGATCCCGGCGCCGCTGCTCGACCGCATGGATCTGGTCCGTCTCGACGGCTACACGGAGGACGAGAAGGTGTTCATCGCGCGGCGGTACCTGCTGCCGCGCCAGATCGAGCGGGCCGGCCTACGGGAGGACGAGGTCGACGTGCCGGACGAGGCGATCGCGGCAATCGTCCGCGGGTACACCCGCGAAGCCGGCGTGCGCGGGCTCGAACGCGAGCTCGGCAAGCTGGTCCGCAAGGTGACGGCCAAGGTCGCCGGCGGCGCCGGCACGCCGCTCGCCATCGAGCCCGACGATCTGACGACGTGGATCGGCCGCCCGAAGGTCGTCGACGACGTGCCCGAACGCACGCAGCTGCCGGGTGTCGCCACCGGACTGGCCGTCACCGGTCACGGCGGTGACGTGCTGTTCATCGAGACGACGGGCTTCCCGACCGCCGACGGCGCCGAGCCCGGCCTGACGCTCACCGGGCAGCTCGGCGACGTGATGAAGGAGTCGGCCCAGATCGCCCTGAACTTCGTGCGCTCGCACGCCGACGAGCTCGGCGTCGACGTCGACCGGTTGCAGCAACGGTTCCACGTGCACGTGCCGGCTGGCGCAGTGCCCAAGGACGGGCCGTCTGCCGGCATCACCATGACCACCGCCCTGGTCAGCCTGTTGACCGATCGGCCCCTCAAGGATTCGGTCGGCATGACCGGCGAGATCACGCTGCAGGGTGCCGTGCTCCCGATCGGTGGCGTCAAGCAGAAGGTGCTCGCTGCCCATCGCGCGGGCCTGCGCGAAGTCGTGCTGCCGAAGCGCAACGGCCCCGACATCGAGGACGTCCCCGAGCGGGTGCGCGACGAGATGACGTTCTACCTCGCCGACCGCTACGACGACGTCCTCGCCGCCGCCTTCTGACGTAGCGAGTTGTGTAAGACACAAAACACGACGGGGCGAGATGGCGTGTCGGCGACGGTTGCTGTCAGGCGCAGACCTCGCTGCGCGGCGGCATCGTCGGAGCGTGCGTGTTCCAGCGGGGGAGACCGCGCACGAGCTCGCGGGGCCCGGTGACCTCGATGGCGCCAGATCGGCGCGCGGCAGCCCATGACAGCGCGCCGCGATGCCAGTCGCAGAACGGGCCCGATCGCGCCCGCACCCAGGCCCGCTCGTCCCCGCCCGGGTCGTGGTCGCACATGTCGGTCGTCGGACGCTGCACGAGGAGCCACCAGCGGCGGCGTGCGGGCGGCTCCTCAGTGAACTCGAACTCGACGATGGTGCGCGTGGTCGGCAGTTCGCACGCGGCGGCCTGCACATGGCTCCACGCCCACAGGGCGAAGACCGGATCGTGGTGGTCGCTCGTGACGTCGAGCCAACGCTCTCCCCACTCGGCCATCGCTGCGATCGTGGTGGCGAGGTCGTAGCCGGCCTCGGTCAGCAGGTACCTGCGGGCACCCGAGCCCGAGGAGGCACGGACGATGACGCCCCGCCGTTCGAGCGATCGGAGCCGGGAGCTCAGCACCGATCGGGACATCGTCGGGACGCCGTTGGCGATGGCCGTGAACGTCGTGGCGCCGAACAGCAAGTTGCGGACGACGAGTGGCGTCCATCGCTCGGCCAGGATCTCTGCGGTGCGGGCGATCGGGCAGTACTGGCCGTACGTCTCCATGCCACCATGGTGGCTGCCACGACGATCGCAGGGAAGTTCGATCTTCGAACTGGAGACCGAGCGCGATGCACGGGACGATCGGGCCATGGCAGATGCAGCAACTGGACAGGTGGCCGCCACGGCAGCCGAGGTGTACGAGCGGGACTTCGTCCCGGCGCTCTTCGCGCCCTGGGCCGAACCGATCGTCGACGCGGCTCGGGTGTCGCTCGCGCACTGCGTCGTCGATGTCGGCTGCGGGACGGGCGTCGCGGCTCGGGCAGCTCGCCGCCGCGCCGGCGACGACGGAGCGGTCATCGGGGTCGACCCCAACGACGGGATGTTGGCAGTCGCCGCCCGCCTGGCGCCCGACATCGACTGGCGGATGGGCGCCGCCGAGGCGTTGCCGGTCGACGACGCCGTCGCTGATGCCGTGATCGCCCAGTTCTCCTTGATGTTCCTGGCAGATCCCGTTGCTGGCGCAGCGGAGATGGCTCGGGTCCTCCGTTCGGGCGGGCGGCTGGCCGCCGTCACGTGGGCCGATCTCGATCAGAACGCCGGGTACTCGGCGATGCACGCTCTGCTCGACGAGCTGTTCGGCGCAGAGATCGCCGAGGGGGTACGGGTGCCGTTCACGGTCGGCGACGAAGACACCTTGGCCGGGCTGCTCGCGAGCTCGTTCCCGGACGTCAGCGTCGAACGTGAGGTGCGATCGGCGACCTTTCCCTCGATCGAGGCGTGGGTGCACACCGAGCTCCGGGGCTGGACGGCCTCGGAGTCGATCGACGACGAGATGTACGCCCGGTTCCTCGCCGAGGCGGAGGGCAGGTGGAGCAGCTTCACCGATGCGGCCGGGCGGGTCAGCTTCCCGTCGCCGGCCTTGATCGCCACCGCCGAGCGTTGACACGTCGCGAGTTGTGTCTGACACAACTCGCGACGTGTCGGGTGAGCGTTCAGCGACGTTCGTTCCCGCGGCGGTAGTTGCCCGTTGCGCGAGCGAGGACGTGTTGTTGCTGAGCCTCGTCGGCGGCGCGGCCGAGTCGTTCGAGGAGGCGCTCGGCGGCGCGCCCGCGCAGCACGCTCGCCCGGCGCCCATGATGCGTGATCACGACCTCACCGTTCCGGCGAACCGTCCACTCAAAGCCGGCGGGAGCCGCCATCTCGGCCCGTGTCAGCCCTGGCGCTTCTGGATGTTGGCCCACTCGTCGCGGAGGCCGACGGTGCGGTGGAACAGCATCGGCTCGCGGGGGTCGTGGGCGAAGTAGCCGAGCCGCTCGAACTGCACCACCTCGCCGGGCGCCGTGTCGGCCAGCGCGGCCTCGACCCGGCAGTCGGTCAGCAGCTCGCGGGAGTCGGTGTCGACGTCGTCGAGCGGGTCACCGGTCGCCTCGCCGGGCACCTCGGCGGCGAAGAGGCGCTCGTAGAGCGCCACGGTCGCCGGCACCGCATGAGCCGCCGACACCCAGTGCATCGTCGACTTCACCTTGCGGCCGTCGGGCGCCGAGCCACCCTTCGTCTCGGGATCGTAGGTCGCGTGCACGACGGTGACGTTGCCCTCGTCGTCGGTCTCGTAGCCCGAGGCGGTCACGAAGTACGCGCCGCGCAGCCGTACCTCGCGACCCGGCGCCAGCCGGAAGAACTTCTTCGGCGGGTCGACCATGAAGTCGTCGCGTTCGATCCACAACTCGCCGCCGAATGCGACCTCCCGGGTGCCGTCGGCCTCGTTCTCGGGGTTGTTCGCCACCTGGAAGTGCTCGACGACCGCGTTGCCGTCGTCGTCGGTGGGCCAGTTCGTGATGCTCAGCCGGAGGGGGCGCAGCACCGCCATCCGCCGCTGTGCGGTGCGGTTCAGCTCGGTGCGCACGAACGACTCGAACAGCTCGATCTGGTGGCGGCTGTTGGTGCGGGCGACGCCGATGAACCCGCAGAAGTCGCGGATCGCCGACGCCGGGTAGCCGCGCCGGCGCATGCCGCGCAGCGTCGGCATGCGCGGGTCGTCCCACCCGTCGACGATGCCGTCGGCGACGAGCTTTGCGAGCTTGCGCTTCGACGTGACCGTGTGGGTCAGTTCGAGTCGTGCGAACTCGGTCTGGCGCGGCTGGTCGCCGGGGAGCGGCAGCTGCTCGAGGTACCAGTCGTACAGCGGTCGATTGCTGTCGAACTCCAGCGTGCACAGCGAATGCGTCGTGCCCTCGATCGCGTCGCTCTGCCCGTGCGCCCAGTCGTACGTCGGGTAGATCACCCACGCGTCGTGCGTGCGGTGGTGGTGGCCGCGCCGGATCCGGTACATCACCGGGTCGCGCAGCTGCATGTTCTCGTGCTGCATGTCGATCCTCGCACGCAGCACCCGCGATCCGTCGGGGAACTCGCCGGCTCGCATCCGGCGGAACAGATCGAGGCTCTCGGCCGGCGGGCGATCGCGGTACGGCGACGCGATGCCGGGGTTGCCGTAGCCGCCGCGCTGCTCACGGATCGTCTCGGAATCCTGGTCGTCGACGTAGGCCTTGCCCTCGGTGATCAGGTACTCGGCCCAGTCGTAGAGCTGCCCGAAGTAATCACTGGCGTAGACGGGGTCGTCGACCCCGTAGCCGAGCCACGCGAGGTCGGCGAGGATCCCCTCGACATACGAGACCTCCTCGGTCTCGGGGTTGGTGTCGTCGAAGCGCAGCTTGCAGATGCCACCGAACTCCTTCGCCAGCTCGAAGTCGAGCGTGATCGCCTTCGCATGTCCGATGTGGAGGTAGCCGTTGGGCTCGGGAGGGAACCGGGTCTGGACGCGACCGCCGAACGTGCCCTCGTCGATGTCGCGCTGCACCAGCTCACGCACGAAGTCGGTGCTCGTCGCGCCGTCGCCGGTCGTGGAGGTCGTGGCGGTCGTGGCGGTCGCGTCGCTCGTGTCGCTCGTGTCGCTCGTGGAGGTGGAACGGTCGTCGTCGGGCGTCGCCATGGCGGCACCAGTATGGGCCCTGGCGCCCGCATTCGCGGTGGGGGTTCGGGTCGGCTCACCAGACGCAGCGCCGGGCCCTGGCACTCGGTATCCTCGATTGCCAAGATGCTGGACGATCGCAAGACCGCCATTCTCAGCGCCATCGTGCAGGAGTACATCGCCACGGCGCAGCCCGTCGGGTCGTCGCACATCGCCGGCGCGTCCGGCGTCGGCGTCTCGTCGGCGACCGTTCGCAACGAGATGGCGGTGCTCGAACACGAGGGCTTCCTCGTGCAGCCGCACACGTCGGCCGGCCGCGTGCCGACCGACAAGGGATACCGCTTCTTCGTCGATCATCTCGCCCAGCCCGGCCGTGTCGACGCAGCGACGACCCGCGAGGTCGGGGCGTTCTTCGAAGCCGCGCACGGGCGCCTCGAAGAGATGCTCCACCAGACGTCCGACCTGCTCACCAAGCTGACCAACAACGCGGCGGTCGTGCTCGGGCCGAAGGCCGAGGCCATCGCCATCCGGAGCGTGCAGATCGTGCGGCTGTCGTCGAACGCTGCGACGGTCGTGCTGGTCTTCGGCAACGGCAGCGTCGAGAACGAGGTCATCGAGGTCGACGAGAGCGTGTCCGATGCGGCGCTCGCGGCGGCCGGCGTGCACCTGGCTGCTGCGCTCACCGACGAGACGCTGGCTGCGCTCGCCGACGTCACCGCCACCGGCGAAGCGAGCGTCGACGCGGTCTGCGACTCGGCCGTCGTTGCGCTGCGGCAGGCCTCCGACGACGATCACGTCTACGTCGGCGGCGCGTCCTCGGTGGCCGACTCGTTCGACGCCGTCGAGGTGGTGCGCGAGGTGCTGCACACGCTCGAGCAGCAGTTCGTGGTCGTGTCGCTCGTCCGCGACATCGTCGATCGTGGCATGTCCGTCGCGATCGGCGTCGAGCACGGCGTCGAGCCGCTCTCCGCGTGTTCGGTCGTCGTGGCACCGGTGGTCGTCGACGGCGAACACCTGGGGTCGGTCGGCGTGCTCGGCCCCACCCGCATGAACTACCCGCAGGCCCTGGCGACCGTCGACATCGTGAGCGACCGTCTCGGCCGACGACTCGGAGAGGCCTGAGGTGGCTGCCGACTACTACGAACTGCTCGGCGTCTCACGGACGGCGAGCGCCGACGAGATCAAGAAGGCCTACCGGCGGCGCGCCCGCGACCTGCATCCCGACGCGAACCCCGACGATCCTCAAGCCGCCGAGCAGTTCAAAGAGCTGTCGAAGGCCTATGCGGTGCTGTCCGACGACCAGCAACGCGCCCGCTACGACCAGTTCGGCGAGGCCGGCGTCGGCGGTGCCGGCGGTCCGAACATGGACGACCTCTTCGGCGGCGGTCTCGGCGACATCTTCGACGCGTTCTTCGGCGGCGGTGGCGGCGGTCCGTTCGGTGGCGGCCGGCGGGGGCCCAGTGGCCCACCGCGCGGTCAGGACATGGAGGTGTCGGTGGCGATCACGTTCGAACAGTCCGTGTTCGGCGATCAGATCCCCGTCGAGCTCAAGCTGCCGCAGGCCTGCGACGACTGCGACGGCAGCGGTGCTGGTGAGAACACCAAGCCGGTCACGTGTTCCGAGTGCAACGGGTCGGGTCAGGTCCGACGGGTCCGTCAGAGCGTGCTCGGCCAGATGGTCTCGTCGAGCCCCTGCCCGCGCTGCGGTGGCCTCGGCGAGGTCATCACCACGCCGTGCAAGACGTGCCGGGGCGAGGGCCGGGTGACGACCGACAAGACGTACCACGTCGACGTGCCGGCCGGCGTCGTCGACGGTTCGACGCTGCGGCTGACCCGTCGCGGCGCCGTCGGTCCGCGGGGCGGGTCGCCGGGCGACCTCTACGTGCACCTGCGGGTGCGACCGCACGACCGGTACCGGCGCGAGGACGACGATCTGGTGACCGATGTGCCGATCTCCATCGCCCAGGCCGCGCTCGGCACCAAGATCGCCCTCGCCACCCTCGACGGCGACGAGGACCTCGTCGTGCCGGCCGGCACGCAGCCGGGCCATCAGTTCGTGTTGCGCGGGCGTGGCGTGCCGCGGCTGCACGGCCGAGGGCGCGGCGATCTCCGTGCGGTCGTCGACGTCGAGGTGCCGACCAAGCTGACCTCCGACGAAGCCGATCTGCTGCGGACCTTCGCCGAGGGCCGCGGCGAGGAGGTCGGCGAGGCGGGGAGCAGCTTGTTCTCGAAGATCAAGTCAGCGTTCTCGTGACGCCGGCGGCCGCCGAGGTGCTTCGGCGGGCGGCCGCACACGTGCTCGTCGGCGACGTCGCCACACCGGTCCTCGACGACGCCACATCCCATCACCTGAATCGCGTGCTGCGGCTCCGCGACGGCGAGGTGGTCACCATCACCGATGGTTGCGGCCGGTGGCGCACGTGTGCGATGTCGGGTGGCGTGATCGAGCCCACCGGCGAAGTCGGCTGCGTCGATGCCCGCGCCGAACCGGTGACGATCGCGTTCGCGGTCCCCAAGCACGATCGCCCCGAGTGGATCGTGCAGAAGCTCACCGAGCTCGGCGTCGATCGCATCGTGCTGCTGCATGCCGAACGGTCGATCGTGCGGTGGTCGGGGGAGCGCGCCGCAAGGCACGTCGACCGCCTGGTCCGGGTGGCGGGCGAGGCGCTGCAGCAGTCACGTCAGGTGTGGCTGCCGGTGGTGGAGGGGCCGATCGGCGCGAAGGAATTTCTTTCATCTGCCATCGCGGCTGATCACGGGGGTCGTCCGCTCGGTCGTGCCGATCGCTCCATCGCGATCGGCCCGGAGGGTGGCTGGTCGTCGTCCGAACTCGACCGCGCAGCCGGTCGAGTCGGTCTCGGAGCGTCCGTGCTGCGTGTGGAGACGGCCGCGATAACAGTCGCGGCGCGCGTTCTTGGTCACGTACAGTGAAAATCTCGGTGTTGAAGTGGCCATTTCGTCACGGTGTGATGTCAAACGGAGTACGATGCCGGCAGACCACGAGACGTCTGTGAGGAGCTGAGGTGGACACCGATCAGGAACTGGACGACGCCGGTTACAGCGTGCAGGTGGGCGAGCGACTGCGCGCGATTCGCAAGCAGAAGCGACTGTCGCTGCACGACGTCGAAGCCCAGTCCGAGCAGGAGTTCAAGGCGTCGGTGCTCGGCGCGTACGAGCGCGGCGAGCGAGCGCTCTCGCTGCCCCGCCTCGACCGACTCGCGCAGTTCTACCGGGTGCCGGTCGACCAGCTGCTGCCGCGCAACGAGCGCGACCCCGGCGCCGCCGAGGACGGTGACGGGCCGAAGCCCAAGCTGGCGATCGACATCTTGAAGCTCACCCAGCTGTCGGGCGCACCGTTCGAGATGCTCACCCGGTTCCTGCGCATGATCCAGGTCCAGCGCCAGGACTTCAACGGTCGGGTGCTCACCATCCGGCAGGACGACCGGCGGGCCATTGCCGCGATGCTCGACATCCCCGTCGACCAGGTCGCGTTGCGCCTCGAGGCGCTCGACCTCGTGTTCCGTCCTGCCTGAGCCTGGGAGCGCTCTCGCGTCCCGCTGCCGCCGGATCCTGCTTCACTGAGCGGATGCCGGCCGCCGACGATTCGTCGCCCCCGTTCGGTGTGTACCTGCACATCCCGTTCTGCGCGTCGAAGTGCGACTACTGCGCGTTCGCAACCTGGACGGATCGTCATCACCTGACCGACGCCTACCTCCGCGCGCTCGGGGCCGACATCGACGGTGCGGTCACCGACGGCATGCCGACCGCAACGAGCGTCTTCGTCGGCGGTGGCACGCCCTCGACGATCGACGGTCAGGCGCTCGCAGCACTGATCACCGCGATCCCCGTCACCGAGCGCGCCGAGGTCACCGTCGAGTGCAATCCCGACGATGTCACCGAGGAGCTGCTGGCCGCATATGCCGCCGCTGGCGTCACTCGCGTCAGCATCGGCGTCCAGTCGATGGCGTCACACGTGCTCGGCGCGCTGGGCCGGCGCCATGACCGGCGCAACGTCGAGCGCGCTGTCGCGGCTGTCCGGGCGGTCGGGCTCCCGACGTTCAACCTGGACGTGATCTACGGCGCGGCCGGCGAGTCGATCGACGACTGGCGCAGCACCGTCGAGGCGGTCGTCGCGCTCGAACCGCCCCATGTCTCGGCGTACGGCCTGACCGTCGAGCCGGGCACGCCGCTCGCGGAGCAGCCTGCCCGCCACCCCGACGACGACGACCAGGCCGACAAGTACGAGATCGTCGACGAGCTCCTCACCGCAGCCGGGCTCGAGAACTACGAGATCTCCAACTGGGCGGTGCCCGGACACGAGTGCCGGCACAACGTGCTCTACTGGCTGCAGCAGGACTACCGGGGCTTCGGGTGCGCCGCTCACTCGCACCACGACGGACGTCGGTGGTGGAACGTCCGGACGCCCGATCGCTACATCGACCTGGTAGCGGCGGGCGAGCCGACCGAGGCGGCAGGGGAGGAGCTCGACGAGGCGACCCGCCGGTTCGAGCGCCACGAGCTCCTGCTCCGGATGCGACACGGCGTACCGCTCGACGCGCTCGACGGCGACGCGTTCCCGGGACTGGTCGAGCAACAGGGCGATCGATGGGTGCTCACCCGGTCGGGCCGCCTGATGGCCAACGAGATCAGCCTCCACCTCCACTGACGTCGCAAGTTGTGTCAGACACAACTCGCGACGTCAGTCGGTGACGGTGTCGAAGAGCTCGGGGAACACCCTGGCGACCTTGGCGGTGAGGTACTCGCCGTAGGTGCCGTCCCAGGCGTGCACGCTGGCGCCGTCCCAGCGGCGAGCGGCGTCGTCGGCCGGCGGCGATCCGTCGAGCGGGAGTGGCGTCACCGTCGCGTCCCAGGACGGGTCGTAGAAGAACGGGAACGAGAGCCGGCTCCGACCGCTCGTGTTGCGAACCCGGTGCGGCGTCGACCGGTAGCGACCCTCGGTGAGCCGATCGAGCATGTCGCCGATGTTGCACACGATCGCGCCCGGCTCGGCCGGCACCGCGATCCACCGGCCGTCGGGCGTGCGAACCTCGAGACCGCCTGCTTCGTCCTGCACCAGCAGCGTCAGGAGCCCGTAGTCGGTGTGCTCGCCCACGCCCCACTCGCCAGCCGTCGCGTTGTCCGGCAGCGCCGGGTAGTGGAAGATCCTGAACAGCACGGTCGGATCGGCGGTCAGGTGCCGATCGAACCACTCGGCGTGCAGCCCGAGGCCGACGGCGATGCCCCTCGTCAGCGTCGAGGCGAGAGGCATCAGCGCCTCGATCCATGCCATCGTGGCGGGGCCGAGGTCGCCGGGCGGGAACAGGTTCGCGCCGTGGAGGGGGGTGCCAGTCACGACGCGCGGGTGGTCCGGTGGGTGCTCGATCCCGACGTAGAGCCCCTCCTTGCGGTCCGGCCGCCCCGAGGTGATCTCGCCGCGAACGGGGAACCAGCCGCGCCAGGCCGAACCGGCGCGCAGCATGGTGAATCGCTCCTTGTCGACGTCGGGTTGCTCGAAGAACGCCCGGGCGGCGGTGTCGAGTGCCGTCAGCAGACCTGGCTGCACGCCGTGGCCGACGATGCGGAAGAAGCCGAGGTCGCGGCACGCTCGATCGATCTGGGCAGCGACCTCGTCGACGCCGTCGCCGCCCGCCAGCAGGGGCTCGACGTCGATGAGTGCCACCTCATCGAGCGCAGCGGATCCGGGGTGGGAGCCCGACGGCATGGCTGGTAGCGTACGAGCCCGCTACGGGCGTATGGCTCAGTTGGTTAGAGCGCCACCATGACACGGTGGAGGTCCGAGGTTCGATTCCTCGTACGCCCACCACAAAGGCCCTGGTCAGACGACATTCCCGAGTCGCCGCCAGGGCTTTCGTCTTGTCTGGTACGCGTTTGGTACGCGTTCAGTTCGCGTGGCTCTGGAGAGTGTTCGGCCGACTGCCCCGATTCGCTGTCGTCGGCTGATTCGGTGTGGCGTCTGGCATTCACGACGGATCGGAGAGGCGCACGAATAGCCCTCCCTCCTTGAGAATCTCTGCGTACCAGCTATCTGAGACACGCCGGATCAGACGCCGTGCGCCGTTCGGGGCTGTCCGGTTGGCGTTCTCATTCGGACGCTCGGCCCGGCGGTGCAACATCGGGCGCCCCAGGCTGGTACCACGGGAGGCGACTAATGGGTTGTCGTGCTTGGCGCTTCATCCGGTCATCGTCCCGGCCGAGGCGTGGACGTGTCTGAAGGCCCCGAGCGTCGCGAACCGGGCAACCCTTGCCACATCCAGCGATCGAGACGCTGCTCGCATCACTTGGTTCGGCTTCGGCACGTGAGATGCCGTCCTGTACAACGTGAGCCTCCTCGTAGATCTGTTCATAGCGGGCGGGGCTCCTCGTGTACGCGGCGGCGTGGCGGCGTCGGTGGTTGTACCAGCCGGACGAGGGACACGGTCTCGGCCACCGTCAGTCGTACGTCTCCAAGAGGTGCCACTCGATGACTTCGGCATTGTGGGTCACCCCGAGTTCGCTAGAGCAGCAGCGCAAGCACACCAACAAGGGTCGACGCGACTGCGGGGGACTGTCAGATCGTTGGTGTAACTGATCTGGCTGGTCATTGTTGTTGGGGATCGTAGGGCCTCAGAAGAGGCGCCCTTCGAAGGTGATCGCGAACGCGTTGAGTGCCGGCTTCCAGCGGTTCATCCAGCGTTCCTGGCCGGTGCCTTTCGGGTCAAGCGACCGCACGACGAGGTAGAGGCACTTCAGCGCGGCTTGCTCGTTCGGGAAGTGCCCGCGCGCTCGGGTCGCTCGCCTGAATCGGGCGTTCAACGACTCGATGGCGTTCGTCGAATAGATCACTCGCCGGATCTCGGGCGAGTAGTCGAGGAACGGCACGAACTCCGACCACGCGTTCGCCCACAGCGTGCGGATCGCTGGATACTTGTCGCCCCATCGGTCGTGGAACTCATCGAGCCGGGCCTGGGCGTCGGCCTCGTTGACGGCGGTGTAGACCGGTCGAAGGTCCTTGGCCATCTTGTCCCAGTCCGCCCGACTGGCGAGCCGGAACGTGTTGCGGATCAGGTGCAGCACACAGGTCTGCACGACCGCCAGCGGCCAGGTTGCTTCGATCGATTCCGGCAGACCTTTCAGTCCGTCGCACACCACGATGCAGGCGTCGTCGACGCCGCGGTTCTTGATCTCGGTCAGCACCTGCAGCCAGCACTTCGCACCCTCACCGCCGGTGCCGACCCATAGGCCGAGGATGTCGCGTTTGCCATCAACGCTCACGCCGATCGCCGCGTACACGGGCCGGTTCGCGACTTGGCCGTCGCGGATCTTGACGGCGATCGCGTCGATGAAGATGACCGGATACACCCGGTCCAGCGGTCGGTTCTGCCAGTCGGCGAGCTCGTCGAGCACCCGGTCGGTGATCTTCGAGATCGTCTCCCGCGAGATCTCCGTCGAGTAGACCTCGGCGAGGTGGGCTTCGATCTCACCGGTCGTCAGCCCTTTGGCGGTGAGGGAGATCACCATCGAGTCGACGCCGTCGAGCCGGCGCTGGTTCTTGCGGACCGTCTTGGGCTCGAAGCTGCCGTCGCGATCACGGGGCACGTCGATGTCGACCGGGCCGACCTCGGTGATCACCTGCTTCGACCGGGTGCCATTGCGGCTGTTGCCACCGTCGCGGCCCGCTGAGGCGTGTTTCGGATAGCCGAGGTGTTCTTCCATCTCCACTTCGAGGCCGGTCTCGAGGACCTGCTTGGTCAGATCCGACAGCAGGCCGTCGGGACCGACGAGGCTCTTGCCGTCAGCTCGTGCTTGCTCGACGAGCTGCTCGGCCAGCGTCTGATCCGGCCGCTCCTCGCTCGTGTCGTCGGACGGTGTCGCCACCGCCACATCATGGTTCGTCATGGTCGTCTGTCCTTCCCGCCGAGCGAACCGCTCAGCGTTTCAGGCCAGACCAGTTACACCGCGGATCTGACAGTCCCGACCGAGCGTCTCACGAGCGAGCGGAGGAGCTGCTCGGACTCTGGCGGGGCGCCTCAGTGCTGCGGCCTGCACACCGACACCGACTGATCCGTCCTCAGTCGGGCGTCAATCGATCCAGTTCGTAACACAGCAACGACGTCAGGAACGCCGTTCGCCTTAGCTCGCTCCAGTCCGGATCGGGCGCGCCACGAGCCCGTTCGTCGTGTAGGTGGTGAATCCGTTGGCAGCATCGGACGGTCCAGTCGAGAAGGGAAGTCAAGAGTTCAGGCTGGCGGGGAGGGAGGCGGTTCGGTTCCTTGAGCCACGGTTCGAGCGCGGTGACGACCTTCTCCGGTGAGGTGTCGTGTCCAACGAGGTCGGCCGTCATCGCAGTTATCGCCGACCGCAACGAGCCCCCAATTTCGATCATTGTGTTGTCGTCGCGCGACTCCGTCCACAGCTTGTCAAACGCCGAGGAAAGATGGCGCGAGGCCTCAGGGTGGCGAAGCGCCAGCTGGGCGGGATCCTCTAGCGAAGACCGCACCGCAGACTCGACCTGCTCGATGGAGGATCCTCCCGATTGAACCATCCGCCATCTGTAGAAGCGGACGCCATCGCTTGGGATACGGTAGTTGTTCCGGTCACTGTTCCGGGCTCGGCGAACCAGGCTGGCGTCGATTAAGTCCTGGAGGTCGTTGCCAGTGAACTCGACCTGTGTCCGGCCACGATTCCCGTCCCCCAGCCATAGGAGCTGCTGGCCGTCTCCTGCCATGGTCCTCGTGCGCATCCAGATGAACTCCTGCGTGGCCCCGGATACGGCGGCGAGATGCAGTTGCGCCATTCGGTCGAAGAGGTTCAGAGCGGACTCGTCGAGGCGGCCTTGGACGACTTTGAACGGAGTTCCCATGCGTTCATCCTCTCAGAGGGGTGTCGCATTGAGACCTTGCGACAGATGAGCCCGCTCTCGCCACCGGGACTATCGCCGGAGCCCAGGCGTAGGCAGGCGCGTCGTCACACGCGATGGTCGGCCGCGTACCGATAGGGCAGCTCAGCAACCTCTTGGGCGAGCAGTCGGCAGGATCGGCCAATTCGAATGGGAGTGAGCTCGCCGGCGGCCATGAGTTGGTAGATCTTCGAGCGGCTCAGCGCAAGTCGTCGGCTCGCGTCTTCGATGGTGATCAGCACCTCGGTGGGTGGGGTGGAGGTGTCGGCCACAACGTACACGTTCCCTGCTCGGCTGGTCGGTCCGACGGGAGCGCGCCGTCGGTGGGAGGGAACGATCCTCGAGAACCAAGTCTGTTACGCCACGGCAGGTCGAGCCGCAGGCTTGCGAACGCGCGTTCGATCGCGCGATGCTCCGGTCGTGCTGGAGGGCCACGAAATCGAGCCGCTTCGGAGATCGCATGCGATGTCGTCGCTGGCGCCTGGGCAGGTTGCGGAGCTGCTGGTGACATGTGACGAGCTGGTGCGCCGCCACAGTTGGCGTCCCCTCTCTCCTATGTCAAGCAGCCAGGACGGCAGCGTGACGTTGGGCAGTGTTGGCGTCGGCGAGCATGGCTCGGTAGACGACGTCGGAGAGGCGTCGCTT
>JAAUYD010180947.1_pt1 | contig 32386 bp, 28 predicted proteins | sample 7278101 | NCBI WGS metagenome assembly JAAUYD01 (sample SAMN14350128, study PRJNA611818) | marine sediment metagenome | isolation source: surface marine sediment (0.6m) | place: French Polynesia: Moorea | collected 2018-08
CATCATTGAACCATGCAAGAGCTTGAAGTTTGAGTTTTGAATCGTCAATTTGGTCATAAGTTCTCGCTCTAACATTTTTTTTAATTTTTTTTGCAGGTTTACCCGAAGGAACGCTCTTGGCAGCGACCGTTTGTTTTGAGATCGATGTATCTTTCGCTAAAGGCTTTTTTTGCTGGGAACTTTTTGATATCGGGGCCGCAATCGGTTGGGTGGTTGGGACGGCATCGGTCTGTTTTGAATTTTTTTGACCGATGCTCATCGCCGTCACACTGGTGCCTGTTTTAACTGAATCTTGTGTTGCGGAACCTTTAGGTGCATCCGCCTTAATTTTATTATTTGCCGGTTGAACCCGATTTGGGCGACTTCGGATCTGATCTGATGGCGCCTGAGGGATTTTAGCCCTAAAAATTTTTGATGCCACCGATGATCCGGTGGATATTTCCCTTTGCTTCGTTGAAACCTCACTTTCAAATTTTTTTGTAATTACGGTCTTTTGCCGGCCGAATAAAATGATTGCTGCAATGACAACGACCAGCAGGGTTAAAGAAATTAAAATTAAGCCGGGTAGAAACCATCTGCGCCCTGATTTTGTATCTTTCCCCGGTATCACATCTCCGGTCTTCGGCATAGTGAAAAAGGAATCTGATCGCGATGATTGCACTTCAATTCTTTTTAAGGCCTTCAGGATGGAGCTCAATTTAATATTCCTTTATCCGTATTCCATGGATTGTAGTTCAATTCGTAACCCATCCCGATATATCGGGATGAGAATTTAAAAGGATCTGCCGCACAGCGAGGGCAGGTTACATGGTTCAGATCTGAGCGATGCCAACGACTTATGAGTGGGATCCCATACAACCGGCGTTTTGAAACCATAAATAGAAACGCATGTTATCTGGATATGTTATTAGGATCTTTTGCTCAGCCGAGGCATATCAAAGGAGCCCTTGATTTTATAAAGAATTATTTTTGTCAACGGTCCAACGAAACCATCAGCGATGATACCATACCTGGTTTGAATTTCTTCAATAACATTACGGGTTTGGTTGTCGTAATCACCGTTTAACTCAACATTAATATAGCCCAATTCATTTAATAACATCTTTAGTGTGATGATTGAATCTGAATTGGTTCGTGTCGGCAAGGTTCCCGTGATAGAAAGATAATTTTTCCACGGTAGATATGCAACTCCCGACCAGTAATGGTTGATCTCATCTTCGGTTGACAAGATTAACTTATTTTCTTTTGGGAGGTCGAAACTTATTTTATCCCCATCTGCCCGACTCAGCGTCAGATAGCCGGGTTCTTCACTGTCGGTTGGATAAAACTCCAAAATGGCAGGCAAATCCAAACGTTTCAGTAAACCTAGATTCGTTTCCATCCGATGGATGAAAATACCGCTGGGCTTGACCGTTAGGCGAAAAAAGGCATGATCATCGTCTAGACTGTCAAGGTAAGGTTTCAATTCAATGGGTGTTTGCCATAGCCACATCGCATTTTTGAGGGCGGTATGACGGGAAGATCGAATATCCATTCCCGCCAGATAATCTCCCAACTTCAAAATTTCTTTGGCATTCGGGGCTGCTGTGTTCGCTAAAGGATCCTCTTGTTTAGAAGGAATTTTCTGCACCAAAGATCCGTTGCTATCAGTGGCGGTAGCCTCAGATTCGATTGATGGGGTACCATCGGGAATTTGCAGTCTCGGTTCCGGCTCCGGTGATTTGTCCGAGCTATAAACCCCACGGTCGTCATGGCTGTCATTTTCGCTTTTTGTTGAACCCGGTCCATTCATCGCAGAAACATCAAGCTGCAAATTTTGCCGATATTTGAAAATTTGGTTGATTTCATCTAAAAGTGGCCTATGATAAATTATTGCTGTCGCTATGATGCTCAAAACTGCAAGAAAAACAAATAATTGTTTCCAGCGATGAAATCCAGCTTTTCCACCGGCGGGTGTGCCGGCTAACTCTTTAATAGAAGCCCGGGCGATGCTGCCGGTGATTTTATACCGGTTAAGTCCAAAAGCAGTCAACAGTGATCGGTCACAGGCAATATTTATTACCCTTGGAATTCCTTTAGAATATTTATAAATTTGCCGAAATGCGGAGCGACTGAATTTAATTTCGGCATCTTGTGCCGCAATACTGATACGATACCGGATATATGCCACCGTTTCCTCATAATTTAGAGGGGAGAGCTGGTATCTGAGCGTAATTCGCTGACTCAGCTGTCTAAGCTCGTGAGAGTCCAGAATTTCACTGAGTTCGGGTTGACCGACAAGAATTACCTGGAGCAGTTTTTCCTGGTTGGTTTCAAGATTCGACAGCAGCCGTAATTGCTCCAATACATTTCGGCTCAGATTTTGGGCTTCATCGATGAGCAGAATGACCTTCTTGCGCTGTGCCTTGGCGCGTAGGAGGAAAGAGTTTAGCTTGTCTATTAAATCCTTTGTATTATCAGCATCATATTTAACTCCCAATTCATCGTTTATCGCCCCAATGAGCTGTCTGGGACCAAGCCTGGGGTTAAAAATGTAAGCTGGGATCGTGTCCGAGTCCAGATTATCGAGAAAGGCCCTGCAAAGAGTTGTCTTTCCGGTACCCACCTCACCGGTGATTTCTACAAACCCAACGCCTTCTGATAATGCAAAGTTCAAATGGGCGAGGGTTTCCTCATGGCTTCTGCTTAAAAAAAGATAAGCTGGATTGGGTACCAGTTTAAAAGGTTTTTCCTTAAAACTGAAGAATTTTTCGTACATTGTTAATAATATAAAAAAAATCAGACTGAGGTGTCAAGATTGAACACCTGGTTACGAAAACTCTTGCCATCGTATTAAACTCAATTGGAGATCTCCGGGCAACCAAACAATTGATAAGCGCCGAGGGCATTTTTTAACCATAAAAAATGATCAATATTCATATGTCGTCATCAAGGACTGTAAAATTTGGTGGCGTTTATCAATATCCTTTTTTGCCAGCTGTCGGCAATCAGCGAAAAACTGATTCATTTCCCCCTTGTTTCGTTTCAGCATTTTTTGAAACGCCGGCAAAAAATTATGGTATGCAACCACGCTGCTGATTTTGGCATTGTTTAGTGATTGATTCATCCATCCATCATAGGCTGAGAATTCGATCTGGTTTTTTTTCAAGCGGTTAAATTCACCACGGAGCTCTTTATAGACGGTTGCTTTTTGGGCCCTTTTTTTGACTGGCGGTAGATCAGTTTGATATAGCACCTCGAGCTTTTGGCGATAATGCATGATCAACCGGACAAATTGCTTCTGACGGTGTTGCCGGTTCTCATATTCGGTGTAAATTCGTTTGGATCCTAAAATATTTTGCCATCTTCGCAGCCCCTCTTGTTCGACCGAAGTTGCAAAGCTTTCATTGAAAACTGTATCGCCTTTTACATACAGCACCTGGTGGGCAAGTTCATGAAAAATCAATCCCGCTGTCCGGTCATCTGAAAACCCGAGAAAAGTGCTCAACACCGGGTCATCGAACCAGCCGAGCGTTGAGTAGGCCGTCACTCCACCGACGTAGACGTCATAGCCCTGCTGCTCGAGTTTGTCAGCATAGTGCCGAGCGCTTCTTTCAGTGAAATATCCGCGGTATGCGGCACAGCCTGCAAAGGGATAACACCACTCTTTGGGCGTCAGAGAAAACTCCGGGGTAGCAAACACATTCCAAAGAATGTTTGGCTGATCAAGTTCGACGTACGTTCGGTAGTGATTGTTCACCGGAAGATGAAGCTCATCTTCAGCAAATTGACGAACCTTTTGAATGAACAAAAGTTTTTCCCTCAGATCGTGAGGGGACTCCGCGTCTGCAATAATACTGGAAATTGGCCGCCGCTTAAACAATATCCGACATTGACCATCGATTGCCTGGGTGTAGTAATCTACTGTTTGACAGCCGTATGCGGCTGCCAAACAGGTCAAAACCCAAAAAAAAACATGTATTCTAATTGGTAATAACTGCATGAGTTCTATCAACCATTCTGCTTTCCTTACAGCTTTTCACTCTCTGCGCGCACAGAAATGTACTCGATGGCGCACATGAGTTTATTACCTATCACTGTTGTCAATATTAGCTGTCCAGACGATTTTGTCCATCTGCTGATTTTCATATTGTCTTTGACAGTGAATAAGGTCGGATTGCCATATTTTTCGATCAGCATGTCTTTAATGGAGAATAGCCAAGCGGCGTCCATCGGTGATGCATTAAAATGGGCCAGAACGACTTTATATAGTTTGCCTTTGGCTGAGCGCTCATCAAAGTAAAATGCTACCCCAAAATCGTGGCCTAATATTTTGACCCTCTTTTTCAATTTGCTAATAGGCGTGTTGCCAGCTTCCCAATTATTTAATTCATAAACTTTTGCTACTTCGGAATGGGGCATTCCCCACCTGGTGTTACCCCAGCCTTCTATATCCGACTCGGCGAGCACCAACTGCGGTAAGGCGGCTATCAACCATAACAGAAGCAAATATCCTCTCGATTGCATGACCAAATCCTTCCGGGCAAGTGTGTACATATTTTCATCCCAATACGGTTTGCCCCTAAAGCACAATATAAAAATCAGGGTATCAAATCCTAAGGTGGCTTGCTTAAAGCGGGCCGGCGATTCATTGTTGGAGGACTTTGCCCCTTATTGCTACGTTGGGGTTTACGCTTGGCTGCTGGTTAAGATATCCTCCGACTGTACCACCGGTTTGGTTGATGATTCGTCGTATGGATGTGAGGTGAACCCCTAAGATCAGATCCTTGTAAACGATTACTCAAAATTTTATCACTGACCCCGGGAAAATACAAATATTGATTTCTTCCAGTTATGATCGCCCACAAAATTACTGTATTTTATTAGAACATTATGTTAAATTATAATAATTATTATAGAATTAATGTTTTTGTATTTTTGTGTGATTTCCTGGGTTTCGTTGCCTGCAACACCAAATCAGTTAATTAAATTTCTTTTCCAATCAAGATAGATGCTCTATCCGCGAGCTGAAATCAGGGGTATCGTATGGATAATGTCTCATCGCCGACTGATGATGGCGTTTATCCAAAATCTAAGGGAATTTTAGATGAATAAAAAGAAGTCTCTGGATAGCTTTATTGATGGGATCGAAAATTTGCCCACACTTCCAGGTATAGCTATAAAAATCTTAGAAGCGGTTCAGAAGGAAGAACCTGATATAGATGAGATAAGCGATATCATATCAATGGATCCACCGTTGAGTGCCAAGGTTCTAAGACTTGTCAACTCATCATTTTACAATCTGCCGAGCAAAATTACATCGGTCCACCACAGCATTAAAATGTTGGGTCTCAACTCAGTAAAAAATATTGCACTTGGCTTTTCTTTGGTAAATAATTTTCAATCCAAAAAATCGAATGGATTTGATTACACTAGTTTTTGGAAAAATTCACTCGTCGGCGCCATATCTGCAAAGTTGCTTACCGAAAAATTGAACCCGCAATTATTAGATAATGCTTTTTTTATGGGATTGTTGCAAAATATTGGGATTCTAACATTAGGCCACTGTGTCCCATCGCAATATAATCTGGTCCTATCAGAAATGGAAAAATCGAGCTCCGAGAGCCAGGATGCCGAAGAATTCATTCTTGGATACAATCATCAGGAAATAGGCGAATATTTAATGAAGTCCTGGGGATTACCCGAGACCCTATATATTCCAGTCGGCTACCACCACTGTCCTGAAAACTTGCCATCCACCCAATCCAGTATTCAAGTTCTCACTAGGATTCTGCATTTATCTTCGCTGTTTATTGACTTGTTTGAGGACAAAACAAGGGGACTCACCCTTTGGTTGATTAACCATAATATCGATGCGTATGATTTCGGTTTACTGGCAGATGTTGATGAAATCGCTGAAGAAATTCATCTGCAAGCACGTCAGGTATTTCCAATTTTTGAAATTGACTTTGAAGATGATACCCAATACGCCCAGATATTTCAGGCTGCAAAAGCAGAATTGTCAAAGCTTTCAAATGAAATGGTCAACACATTGTTAACCCAAAGAAATGAAATAAAAATGCTTAAGCAGCAAGTTGTGCGCGATAGCATGACGAACCTTATCAATCACCAGCATTTCCTTGAGCTCCTATCGCAGGAGATATCCCGGGCAGAAAGATATAAACATCCTCTATCACTTATTATGGCAGACATTGATCACTTTAAAGAGATTAACGATGCATTTAGTCATCTTGCCGGTGACCGCGTTATTAAGGCTGTTGCCGGTTCGCTGCAACAGGAAATTAGAGAATCAGACCACCTTGCACGTTATGGCGGTGAAGAATTTGCAATCATTTTACCAGCTACTCAAATTCAAGACGCGTTCATCGTGGCTGAAAGGATTAGGATGACAATTGATTCCTTAAGAATCAAGCATGAGGACAATTTAATCCATTTCACCATAAGCTTTGGCATCGCCTCTTTTCAGGCTGAAGACGGAAAAGCTCCAGATGAATTAATAAAAAGAGCAGACAGTGCGCTATATCAGGCAAAAAAACAAGGCCGAAACCGGTGTTGCATTTTCGACAATGCCTGAGTTTAGGGAGATTCAAAATCGATAAAAGGAAATACCCGCGAGTAAAAGTATCCAACACGATCTCTTATGTTGGTGAGAATGAGAACGGTACTGTTGTCGAGCAGTGCATGGGAGTGGTACTAGACATCAGCCAAAACGGACTTCTGATTGAATCCATGCAGAAGGTCGAATCCAAGAACCTTTCTTTAATGGGTTCGACACAACATAACAATTTGATTAAAATTAAGGGTAAAGTAGCATACTGCCGCAAAGATGAAAGCGGAACATTCAAAATAGGGGTAATGCTGCAAGGCACCCATGAAGAAAATGTTCGTTTCGTCAAGGAACTTATCCGAGCGTATCATTATCAGAAAAAGTGAGGCGGGCTGAAACAGAAAGCCAGCAATTCTATTTTCGGCTATGTTTCTTTTTTTTGGATATTTGGTTGCTGCGACGATCTAATACTATTCTGCGGTCTCGCCCGGATCTCCTGTCAAATCTCACACCAAGCCCCCCGGGGCCCAAGCGAACCACCCAACCTTTTAGCTTGACATCCTTCCTATTTTTATCTCCAGGAATTACAAGTCGAATCAGCTGTCCCAAATAAAATTTGTCATTGGTTATGATATAGGCTCCACCACGACTTATATTTAATATTCGACCTTTGCAAGTCTTATTTCCTGAAACGAAAAACATCACTTTAGGATAGGCTTTCCGTGAATGTTTTCTGGGATCGCCTTTGTCTATCCTGACATCTACATGCTTATTTCTGGGTCGGATGTTTAGCTTGTCAATCGATTTAGCCAACGTATTTATAGGATTAAGTAGTTTGGCACCATAACCGAACCGAAAAGAGGCGTTTGGTAAATCTTTGCGCCATTTTATTTCAACCCGAATATGATCTTTGTTTTTTTGAACAGGGAGGGGGGAATCTTTCAGACCGATATAAATATCTTCTCCAGGATATATAACTTGATCAGATTCGAAATACACACCGTTTTTACTGATGTTATGTAATTTGGCATTGTAAAAAATGTCAGGCAGTAAATTGTCATGACGTATATCTGCCTCACACCGATGACGTTTATTCCCTCTCTTATCAAATTTTAAGCTCACTTTTTACCTCAATAAAATCAGCGTTCACCAGCAGAGATTGCCGCGGCCCCTTCCAGGGGCCATCCACATACCCCCATCTTTGCTGATGGTCGCTGATTTGCGACTGCATTCTATCTATGCTAGTCCGTACTGGTTTTTTCGGTAAAAGACAGCGGAATTTCTCTTAGTCTCGCACTATCCAATTCTTTTTTGACGAGCTTTACTATTGTTTTGCCTATCGAATTCATCTCATGCACCATTTCAAGTTGTGAAGCCATCTCGGGATTTAATTTTACCGCTCTGATCCATCTCAATTTTTTTAAGGTTGATTGCGGGAACTGTTCAAAACCAGGTGGCGAATTTAAAATTGCATCCAATAAAAGCAGGTTGCTTCCATCAAATAGTGAGTCACCGAAATGGGATTTGATTTGGGCTTCGGTCATACCAAACAACCTATCGCGAACTTCCCTTTCACGCAGAAATTTCAGTAAAGCGTTTTCCTCTTTTTCTGGTACAGTCGTATTCATTAGTTGCGATTTCAGCTCATCTTCTAAAACGGTATAAGATCTTTTTGTCTTTATAACTTCAAGTTTTCTTCCCGCACTCTCCAGTAGCACTCGTCTGGCAGCCCCTCGTTCACTTTGGTTCAGATTCCTATCACTTTCTAATATTACGATTTCCCTATTAATAAAATTGATAAGCTTTTCGATGTCTCCAACTAATTTTTCAATGGGAGCTGTCATGTCTAAAGAAAAATTTAACCGGGCTTCTTCCAAAATATTACGGATTTTTGATAAAACGTGTTCCAACATTTTCTTAGGTCCCGCGTGCTCAGCTAAAAATCGAGATAAATTTATACTATGGTGAAGTTAACTACATATCCTAAAACATCGGCAATTATGCTGAAAGCTTGATTAAAACAGCAAAACCAATGGCTGGGTATGGGTAAGGGGAAAGATTTCCATGTTGCCTGGACTTTATGAATAAATTTAATATGTTATCGATTTAATATTTTGCTGATCGTTCTGCGATCCAAGCCGGTTCTGCGGCCTAAATCGTATCTGCGCTCCCGACCTGATCGTCTATTAAAACTTATGCCGACGCCTTCCGAGCCCAAGCGCACTACCCAGCCTCTAACTTTCACACCTTTGTGCCCATGACTATAATGAATAATCAAATTGAAACATTCCCCAAGTGCCATTTTATTGCCTGTCTCAACAAAAACTCCACCACGGCTGATATTTATGGCCAATCCTTTAGTTTGTTGATTTTTCTTCAAAAAATACAATGGTTTTTTACAAACTCTTCTGGGATGTTTTCTTGAATCTACGGTAAATAATAAATTATCATTAATATAATAGCGTCGCATAAATTTTACTATTTCCATGCTTCTGCTATGGCAACATCCCTGAAACCAGTACTCAAATTGTCACATTCTGGTTTTAAAACTTATGGGATATGCAAAATTCATGCAGAAATCTTAAAAATAGGAATTTGTCTTGTTGACGGACAAACTCTAAAACCTTGGTAAATGTCAATCAGTGAATTCAGAGCTGGTCTAAATCAATAAAAAAAATATTAAATTTAATATGTTATAAGCAAACCCCCAATTATGGCATCTTTCATATACCTGAGTATGATCTTCCGGTCGACCTACCGAAAACAAGGTATATTGAAATCTGTTGATGACGGTTTAAGTCGTTGAAATATAAATTATGAAACGGATTGGACACTATTTCGTTACTTGTCTACATAATAAGGAATAGTGACTTTGAGTGGCTTTCGGAACATCAATATCCAAGACCGCCGGCCGCCATTGTGTTAAAGTTTTCCGCCAAACTTGCCGATAATTCTCTTCAGGTCTGACACTCGTTATCTTAATAAATATCTATAATTATTATAAAATCAATCGATAAAACCATGGCTGGTCTTACTGTTCCACTAACCGAAGAAAAATTGCGGACCACCGATCCCAAAGTCCGAGAATTTGAAACTTCCCGCCACAGACATGCCGACACCAAGTGGATGTTCCAGATGGATACAGAGAAGGTCTGGTGCTATCAGGCCAATATTGAAGAATCGGGGGAAGAAGATGACCGGCCGCTTTATAGTAGTCGAATTATTAATAATTATATTGAATACCTGCAGGAAAATCACCCGAGCATTGAAATAAAGACAATCCTCGAATATGCCGGAATGGCAGAGCAAGAGATTGAAGACCCCGGCCACTGGTTTAGTCAGAAGCAGACGGACCGTTTCCACGAAATCGTTGTTTCTCAGACTGGAAATCCACACATTTCCAGAGAGGCTGGGCGATTTTCTGTATCCAGCAAAAAAATTGGAGCTGCCAAGCAATATGCTTTGGGATTTATCAATCCGGCTTCAGTATATTTAGGAGTTGGCAAGGTTGCCAAAACCATATCGAGGGGTGCCGAGGTCAGCGGAAGGAAATCCGGCAGCTCAAAGGTGGAAATCGTGTCTGTTCCTTCAGCCGGGACCCGAGAAAAACCCTATCAGTGTGAGAATCGGATCGGCTTGTTGGAAGCTGTAGCCAAAATATTTACAAACCAATATGCCGATATCGAGCATCCCGATTGTTTTCACAGAGGAGATGTATCTTGCAGGTACATCGTCACCTGGGAGAAAACGTCGTCTATATTCTGGAAACAATTACGCACTGTCATATTTCTCGTCGGGCTTCTGACTTCTGCTGGTTTTTATCCCCTGTTATCGTTGAAGTCCTGGTTTGTACTGGTTATTATAAGCGCGTTTCTATACCTGATGACTCTTTCAAACTCACAACGTCTCGAGAAAAAAGAGCTTATTAAAACTATTAAAACCCAGGGTAATGCTGCCCGCGATCTGATGGATGAGATGAATACACGGCATAGTGATGCGCTGCTGATTCAAGAAAACGGGCAGGCCATCTCAAAGATTCTTGATGTGGATCGAATCATCGATACGGTTCTTGCGGGTATAAAAAGGCGAATGGACTTTGATCGCGGGATGATTTTACTTTCCGATCCAACCCGAAGCCGATTGCAATTTGTTGATGGCTTTGGATACACTGATGACCAGGTGGCAATCTTGTGCGATCACGAGTTTAATCTTGGCAATCCGGAGGTTAAAAGCGGCTTTATTCGAGCATTCTACGAGCAAAAACCTTTCTGGGTGAAAAATGTGGCAGAAATAGAAAAGGACCTATTACCGGAGACGCTCAGTCTCATCCGGCGAATGAAGGTTCGATCCTATGTCTGCGTACCGCTTTTATATGAAAAAGAAGCCCTGGGAGTACTGATCACAGAAAAAAATAATTCCCATAGTCATTTCGCACAGAGTGAAATCAATCTTTTGATGGGGGTGGCTTCGCAAACCGCCATTAGCATCATTAATGCCAGGTCTATAAAAAAAATCAGAGAAAGCGAGCAGCAATATCGTCTCTTGGCAGATAATATCTTCGATGTAATATGGGTCATAGATGTTTCCACGCTGAAATTTTCTTTCGTCAGTCCCTCAGTTGAAAGGTTGCACGGATATACGCCCATAGAGTATATGGCCCTCGAGTTGCGAGAAATTTTACCTCCTGCTTCCTACGAACGCGCCCAGAGCATCATTGCAGAGGAATTGGCAAAGGAAGCCAGCAATTCGGCAGACCCTTTCCGATCACGAACCTTGCAATTGGAGCATTATAATAAAAATGGTTCCACCGTATGGATTGAGCTGACGGCAAGTTTTCTGCGGGAAAAAACAGGGGAAATTACCGGCATCCTGGGTATATCACGTGATATCACCGAACGGAAAAAAGCAAGCAAAGAAAAGAAAATACTGGAAAGTCGGCTGCAACAAGCCCACAAAATGGAGGCCATCGGTACCCTAGCCGGTGGCATCGCTCATGATTTTAACAATATTCTTTCGGCTGTCATTGGATATACCGAAATGGCGATGGAGGACACCCAAGAGGGGACTCTGATCCACAGTAATTTAAAGGGAGTGCTTCTGGCCGGCAACCGCGCCAAGGAATTGGTAGCCCAGATTTTAACTTTTAGTCGACAGGCTGACCAGGAGCTCAAACCCGTCCAGGTCGATCTCATTGTCAGAGAAGCTCTTAAACTTTTAAGGGCCTCTTTACCGAGTACTATTGACATTCAGCAGAATATTGCCAGCAAGTCTGCCACCCTGGCCGATCCTACTCAAATTCACCAAGTGTTGATGAATCTGTGTACCAATGCTGAGCATGCTATGCAAGGCAAGGGGGGACTATTGGCGGTGAGTTTGACCGATGTTACCATTGATTCCGAGATTGAGGCTGGCCAACTCGGCATTCGCCCGGGTGCCTACCTTCAATTGGAAGTCAGAGACACCGGTGACGGTATGGCGGCGGAAGTCAAAGAGCGGATTTTTGATCCTTTTTTTACAACCAAGGAGACAGGAAAAGGAACCGGCATGGGACTTTCGGTTGTCCACGGCATTGTAAAGAGCCACAAGGGGGCCATTACCGTTAAAAGCGAGCCAGGGAAAGGGACGACTTTCGTAGTTTTTCTTCCAATCAGTCGACATGCGGCCCAAATAACCACCGACGCTGGCGACGAGCTCCCTGGCGGGAATGAGTGCATTCTTTTGGTGGACGACGAAAAAGCACTAGTGGATCTGGGGCGTCAAATGCTGGAACGCCTGGGATACTCCGTAGAGAGCAGAACCAGCAGTATCGAGGCCCTCGAGATGTTTAAAACCCGTTCGGAAGAATTTGATCTGGTAATTACCGACATGACCATGCCGAACCTGACGGGAGATAAATTGGCCGCAGAACTCATGAAAATCCGGACCGATATTCCGGTGATCCTGTGCACCGGGTTCAGTGAGCAAATTTCGGAAAAGTATGCCAAAGAAATAGGCATCAAAGAATTTATATTGAAACCGCTACTCATGAACAAGCTGGGCGCAACAGTGCGTGCTGTGTTAGATGGGGGGTAGTTTTTAGAAATCCTAGCTTATCTCTCAAGATACAATTTCAACAGCCTGAAAATGAAACAAAATTAATGGTCAACCAATCGTTTACAACCGCAGCTTATCCAACCTACGATTTATGGTGTACGGCTAAGAAGTGGGCAGCCTCGACTCTAATATTACGGTGTCCAGGCGGGGTCGCTGGTGATAATCGGGTCATTGGGTCGTATGAAGCTTAAGGTAAACTGTTCGATCAGGGCACTTTGGCTGTCACCGGGAGCGGTAGCCGTCGTGAATCCGAACAGAAATCGGATGAACCGGTCGTGATCGGTCGGGCTCAGTTCAATTTGCTGGGTGAGCGGCAAATCCACCAGGGCCGAAAAGTTGTAATTGATTCGGGTGTTCTGGAAAAATGTCCCGATAATATCATTGCAGTCAGACTGGGTACATTGCCGCATCCACAATCTCAAATCATAGTCAAAGTTTCCATCTATATTCGGGGTCAGACTGCGCTCGACCTCCAGACGAACGGCCCAGGGTCCATTGTTGAGCCAGTTATCTGCGGGTGTTATATCCAATTCGGTATCTGACAGAAATAAATTTCGCTCATTAACCGGCCCAATCCCGCCAAAAGGTCCATGTCTGTTGTCGTCATACGAGGCAGTTGAATAAATGGAATCGCCATTGGGCCGACAAGGGATTTCAATCGGGTTGCGATCAGCCCAATAGACAAACTGGACCGTATCTTTTTCGTCACCGTCGGGCAGCGGATCATTACGAGTGTCCCCCCTGAGGTTGGGACCGTTACAGTAGTTTTTGACCTCCTCATCCTCAAAATCTTGGTCAAAATTGGTTTTGGCGTCAAATTCCACCGCCAGTTTTGGCGGCACGATGCCGCGTCCACCGTTGTTATCCAGAAATGTCGAGCCGGCTATATCTTCGCGGCTATCGCCGGCATAGGCTAAAAGTTCGCTGCCCTGGGGATCACCCCCGATCGAGGTGATATCATTACCGTCAGTAGGGTCAGCGTTTACTATTGTGAAAATAAAACCATCACCGTCTCCACTGTAATTAAAGGTAAAAAATACACGTATTCCCAAGCCAAACAGGCAAGCGCCGGTATTGCAGACGTTGGGATCACCACCGATCGATCGGTTTCCCGAATACCAGCCGGCGCCAAAATCAGCATCGGGACCCGGCGAGGTGCTGCCGCCAACGTCAAGCTTATCATCATCCGGAATCGGCGTGATGACATTCAGACTGGTTTCTACCTCACTGATATTGTCTGAGAATTCATCAGGGGTGATATCCGGCTTTATATTTAATTTTGACGGGTTAAATATATTCATGCCGGTTTGATATTCATTTCCACAGGATGCTGATTGGGATAGTCCACTCGGAACCACTATATAATTCATGGGGGATAACACGATAAAATCTCCGGTGTAGGGACTATCCGCTGTTCTTGTAACTGTCAGGGGAAATTCGCCGGCAGGATTGTCAAACTGTGAAGCGGTCAGACTTTCCAGTTTGACGCGATTGTTGGCCGGCTCGTCTACCAAGCGTTCATAGGAAAAATCAAATCCATTTATATTGATAGCACCATTAAATCGAGGAAAAAAATCTTTGGCAATACGTTCAACATAGAGATCACCACCTACATTCAATGAACTTTGAGTGGTCGCAGGCATCACCCCCAGACCAATCCTTTCGTTAGGGGAGACATTAAAATCACCGGATAAATTGACTGTTGCCGATGTATCATTGACTCTTGTATATGCGGAGATTGGTGACCTGGCACCAGTAAAATCTGTGTCTACCAGGTATTCGAAATTGATGAGCCAGACATTGCTGTTGGCAGGTACCACAAAATCCAGTGGCATCATCCCTTTGGGAACATTCAGTGTATATGGGCTGCCACTCTGAGTTGAAGGGGACTCAAACCACAGACTAAACGCTCTGATCGAGAAGCTTCCTGCGTTGGCCACGTTGTATGTCGTGGAATTAAGATCATTGACGGTGACTTCTGCAAAGTCGGCATTTTTCAATTCACTAAATGCATACCGTGTGCCAGATTCGGCCATGAAGCAAGCTCTTCTGGCGTCATTTGGGGTAGCCGAACTGGTGGTGGCGGTGGAAAAGAGGGAAACCATGGTGGCACCCAATACACCAAAAATTAAGATAACAACGATGAGATAAACCAGAACAGAGCCGATTTGGTTTGAACGCATTTGAAGTACTTTTCGCCAGTCAGCGTCCCTTTGCTTCCGGTATTTGAACATGTTGCGGATCATCTAAGACCTGAACGCAAGGTGCTTCTTACTTGATTAAATTTTATCTATAATGTCGCAGAGGCAATTACCAGGTTTTTTTGACCATGTTTCTCGGAAAAATATTTGCCTTGAATTCCCTGCCACTGTCACCGATGTCGCTCACTCTGAACTCCAGCTCAATCTCGGCAATCTCTTGGTCCGTCGGAGTCCTGTGGTCCAAATCCCGGGACGTGACTGTTAGAGAAAATGATGAAACATCTTCTAACAGTTTGTAATCATTTGCGTTTGCATTAATGAAAACCTCGCCTCCGACAAACTTAAGTGTCCGGGTTCCCGTCAACGTCTCGCTTTTGTAGGTGATAGAGGTACTGGATGGTGTCGGAATAATCTCACTAACATTTCGCAGCTCCTGGGAAATGCGATCCAGAGCCATCTGGGCGTTGAGGGCGCCCTCGGTGGCGTTTTTTGTGTTTATGTAGCCGTTGAAGCCAGTGTAGAGGAAAAAGGTGGAAAAAGACGCAATGATGCCGACCAGGACGATGACGGCCATTAATTCGATGAGGGCGAAGCCTTTTGGGTTCTTCATGATAACTGTTTCGGTTAGGACACGGATTTTCAAAGATTGTCACAGATAAACATTTGGGAATTACAGGTTTAATCCGCATTTTTCTGTGTTCTAATTCACACGATTAGTAGATTACCGGTGGATCATTTGCATTCGTTCGACTCTGGGTCAAAATGGTCGTTAAATTTTCTCCTGGAGATTCGACGGTGACCTTCAAATTCTTGTTCTCACCGGCAGTGTCAGGCTGCTCAGCTCCGTTTGAGTCAAATACGATGTATTCCATGGTAACCGGCATGCCGTAATCGGAATCACTTTCATATGTTGTTTTGCGACCCGCAATTGTTGTTAGGGCGTTAGCATGATTATCATTCATCTCATCGACATAGTCTACAATGATTTTCTCCATCAACCCCTCGGCTTTGGCTTCATCTGCCACCACTTCAACGGATTGCCAGCTGTCCTCCAGGGCTGTTCCCATAAAATGCATGAAAAATGCGGCCAGAATCCCCATGACGATGACGGTGGCGATCACCTCTATCAAGGTGAAACCATTTTCGTGGGTATACATGGGAGTAGCCTGGTTCATTGGGTGGTGATTAGTCCGGTCTGTGGGGTTATAGTTAAGGCTTGGGAATCAGATCCGGCTGAAATGTTGATGACCCTTGGATTGCCCGGGGTGATGGGAGTGTTATTGTCCTCGTCCACATAAACGTGATAGGGAACACCCAGGGGGTCAAAATAGACTGTAAAGGCATTCATGCCGACACCCAAATCGGACAATGAAATTGTCGTCTCCGTTGCTCCCGGAAGTATGACGGCAGTTGATGTGTTGTCGGCAAGCCAGTACTGGCTCCCATCACAGCTTATCATCCATACCTCGTTGCGTTTCATGGCCATTGATTGGGCGAAACGGATATGATTTCTAATTTTATCGACCTCCCCAACTATATTCATCCGATCCATGGAGATGGAGCGCGCAAATACCACGGCTGAAATGATGCCGATCAGCACCACCACGGCGGCAATTTCAACCAGTGTAAATCCGCTGATATTCAGGGTCGTTTTATTTTTGGGATTTAATTCCATACCTTGCGACTGGAATCATATTACCTCTTTAGATTCGAGTCAAGAAAAAGCCGTGGTTTTAAATAGTTGCAATCATCTTATTCGTAAATGGGCTTTATTCTTTTTAGTATCCGTAGTCGCCGCTGGCAATGTCAACCACGACGCCGTTTTCCAGTCTCAGGTGATTCAAAAAACGTCCAGGACCGTTATTGTACGTCCATTCTTCAATAATCACCAATTTTTTTACCCGATATGGTGTCCCGTATCTGTGACCTGACCGCCCATATTCATAATTATCGTAATTACCATAATAGCTAGGGTGATGGTTGAATCCATAGACCCGTTCTTCTTCCCAAACTTCAACATGGTCCGGCTCGCCGCATTCTGCCAGCACTCTGGACTTGTAATCACCTTCCGTAATTAGACGGGCACCACACCGAAGGCTTGAAACCCGCGCATCGGTGAGCATTGGAATCGACAGTATTAAACTTAAAAAGAGTGCAAGTCGGCCTAGTTTCATTTGATACCCCCATTGATTAGACTTATTGTTAAAATAAGCACTGAGGCCACTGAGGGCAAGAAAGCTTTAGGTTCCAGATTTATCCTTTGTGACTTTACCGCCTCTCCAGAAATATGATAAATCAATTCATTAGCCCCGGCTGGTGAGAATTTAAAAGGAAGTCATCTGAATAACATGGATTTCAAAAGACATATTTCCAAAGCCCTATTCCTTCTTTTCCTGTTGCAGTTGACTGGATGCGCAACGCAGCCTGTCATCACAGTCGACCCACTGCCCGGCTATGATGCATTGTTTGACAACGCGCACGGCTGGACAGGGGCTGATGGGGCATACTCGCTATCCCTCTCGAATGATACATTTCTGTGGTTGTTCGGTGACACTTGGCTGGGCGATATCCGTGACGGGCAGCATGAGAATGCCGTCATCGTCAACAATACGGCTGCAATACAATCTGGTTTGTCTCCGCCCCGGGCTTCTGTGAAATTTTATTTTAGCCAGAGTCCAGGTGCAGATCCCGCAGCTCTTATCCGACCTGCCGACAACCGGGGATGGTTCTGGATATATCACGGTGTGGAAACCAGCCAGGGTTTATATCTATTCCTAATTCAAATTGAGCGAACGGAAAAGCCTTCTGAGTCTGGATTTAGAATCATCGGAACCTGGTTAGGGCATGTGACCAATCCCCATGATCGACCGGACTCTTGGAAAATTAGCCAGTTGAGGATTCCCTGGACTCATATTTCTTCTTCTGCCGCCACTTTTTTTGGTTCCTGGGTATTGCGACAAGGTCCCTGGCTCTACATTTACGGCACTACCGAGGATGTGGTTGATGGATTTCATCACAAATATATGATTTTGGCACGGGTATCTGAAAAGAACTTATCAAAATTCGATCAGTGGCAGTTTTATGCTGATGGGAAATGGGTGTCCAATTTTAAAAATGCAGAGCGGATTTGTGGCAACATGGCCAATGAATACTCAGTATCTTTTCTTGCTTCCCTGGGAAAATTCATTGTTGTTTATAGCCAGGACAGCAACTCGCACACGATCGCCGCACGTCTCGCCCGCTATCCCTGGGGACCTTGGAGTCAGCCTATTGAAATATATCAGTGCCCGGAAATGAATTGGGATGTGGACATTCTTTGCTATGCCGCCAAGGGCCATCCGGAACTCACCTCCGGGCCTGACGAACTGATCGTAACTTATGTAGCCAATTCGACTGATTTTTATAAAATGGCAGCGGATGCTCGGCTTTACCGGCCGCGGTTTATTCGAATCAGAATTGGAAGAAATGAGAATACATAACCTAAAGTTAGTGACATCATAGTCTCAGCGTGCCCGCGGAGTCATACCTGGTTATATTGTGGTGATTCTGTTTGCGTGGTTGGTTTTTTTACCTCTGCGGCGATCCAGTCCAGAAAGGGCTGATGTCCGCTGGAAACCGGCAGGCTCACAATGCAAGGGCACTCATAGCTGTGTATGGACTTAACTTTCTCAATTAACGACGGTACGCGGTCCTCAGTGGTTTTTGCGATCATGACAACTTCCGTATCATCTTGAAGCACTCCCTCCCACTGATAAATGGAGTGCATATTGTCCAGAATGTTGATGCATGCCGCCAATTTATTGCTTACAAGTTCTTTTCCTATCTTGGAAGCTTCATCCTTGCTACCGGCTGTCATATAAATAAAAACAATATTCATCTTATCTCCATTGTTTCAAAATTCATGTTTTTCAATTACGCTTTGGAACGGAATATCCCCGGCCTCGCTTTCCAGGGGCCTCCACCAGCCGGCTTGATGGCGGTGTAGCATTCTACCAGATCGCCAATTTTCGCTTTGTTCCAGTTCGAAATTTTGATGCCAACCTGCTGTCCTGGCCTGCCGATCTTGACATTTTTTCGTTCCACCTGAAGGGATGAGATTTTCCCGGAATAGGCTGGTCCCATAGCCGAGATCACCCGAAATTTCCTGCCCTGTTCAATTACTCCTTTCAGCACCTCACATCCTATGATCGTCTCTTTGCGGCTGCCTTTGAAGGTTGCGATTACTCTGGCGCTGCCGGTGATTTTTTCTTCAGGTTCTCTGGTAAACATGTTACCGGTGATTGTCTTGATGTCTTCGGTTAAATTGTAAATTGTATCATAAAGACGCACTTCCACTCCGTGCTCGGCAATTTCTGTTTGCAGTTTGGGTGTGATGTCGACATTGAAACCGATGACAAGCCGGCTGCCAGTTACAGCCATCAAAATATCCGATTTAGATACGTTGCCTACACCTGACTGAATGATTGCCACGTCAACTCCAGGCTCTTCAATGGCTGCCAGGCCGGCGCTGATCGCTTCTTCGGTACCGGTGGTATCACTCTTTAATACCACCTCCAGTCTTTTTGTACCCTGGGCCTTCAGGGGGTGTGTTGGAAGTGATTTTTTGTGATGCATGACATTCCCCCATGTTTTTTTGCTAATAGTATAATGCCGTTTTTTTTAAAATCCAGTCTCGCATGAGTAACCTTGGATTAAAAAATGCTAAGCAAAAATACAGCAAAGATGATGGTAATTCAGATCGGTTGAAACAAATTAATTAATAAAATTAACCAAGTATGTCCCGTTGATTATTTTCTAATACAACGTGGCCTCAGTTGGCAGGTTCCTAGCTTGATTTGTTTTCCCGCATGAGATATCATCCAGAAGACTCTACCTTGGGCGGTACCACCAGGCGGACGATCAAACGTATCGACAGGGTTGAAAAAATATGTAACTAACTAAAAATTTTGCAATTTCGGTAGTATTCTGCTAAGCTTAAGTTTAATAAAAAAAGGGGAATTTTGATTACCAGGGGGGGTAATGGAGATGACTAACAAATGGCGGCAAAGACAGTCTTACTTGTTGATGATGAGGAGATCGTCATCAGTGTTGGCAAGCAAATGCTTGAAAAACTGCAGTTATCCGTATTAACAGCTAAAAATGGTAAAGAGGCGCTGGATGTTTACAAAGATAATCAGAGTGAGATTGATCTTGTTATTCTGGATATGATTTTACCGGACATGGGAGCTGCAGAAATATTTGATGAATTGCAGTCTAGTAATTCGACGATAAAGGTATTACTTTCAAGCGGCTACGGGGCTGATCAACAAACCGGTCAGCTTTTAAAACGCGGTTTTTGCGGATTTATCCAAAAACCGTTTAACATGCAAAGCCTATCAGATAAGATCCAGGAGATCTTAAATTGATTCTGGCCCTAACTTGTTTTTTTATTTGATCCACATTGCGGCATCATTCATGCGAGGATACAAACGGCAGAATTAATGACATAGGTGATGTTTATTAGCAATGTCAGAGGTCGGATCGCTTTGTGGGTTTCTAATAATTTTCACCATTCAAATTTTTTTTTAATTCAACAATAGTCGCTCCCCACCCACCGGCCTCCGGTGGCGCGTCTTTGAACGCGGCCACCATGGAGTTTCTTGCAAGAAGTCCCTGAACGCGTTTTTTCTGAATGCCCTTACCTTTTCCGTGAATAATGCGGACAGAGAAAATCCCAGCCTTCAAGCATTCTGCAAAATAGTCTTTTAATAGATCAGGTATTTCTTTAGGCCGAAAAGTATGCAGGTCGATCACGTCCTCGATGGCCAGTTTTATCGGTTTCATGGTTGCCAATCCGTATTCTGATGGTCCTATTTTCTCACAGCCGTTTCATACAGGGCGTTGTCACTATTTTCCAGCAGCGGGGTGCTCAAGTCAGAACGGCACATATTTGGCCTGATAACTCCCAAGATCGCTTTTTTAACGACCCCCAGAAGGCTGTTACAGGTTCAATTATTGTTATAATTTGCCAAATCCCAAGCTCAGGTTAAAAGTCAAACACCGCCCACAGAGCAGCGATAAATCCCGCCAGAATGAAGTTTGTCTCTACCAGAAACTCCAACTTGATGCTTGGTAGTAGGACTCCCCGTTCGTAGGCCGAAAGCAGAAGTAAAAAAAATATCGGACAGCTAATCAACACAAAGCCCAAATAGGATATGAGGTGAAAGGCACTCAGACCAATCAGCGCTATCGTAAGCGCGATTAGCATCCTCTTTAAAATCTGCATGGATCGTCTTTCGCCAAGCAGAATAGCAAGGGTGTCCTTGCCAACGATGCGATCGCCCTGCATGTCGAGAATGTCAAAAAATGTGGTTCTAACAAACACAATACCGACGGTCCATAGGAAAATGAGTCCGGTGACCCAACTTGCCGTACCTGTCAAGGACAGGGGAGGGAGAACGGCAGTCACTATTCCCCAGGCCATGGCAATTAAGATGGTTTTAGATCCGGGGATATCTCTGATTCTCCGATAGCGGATACCGGCAAGCCCCTTGGGAACGAACCTTAGATTGTACGATAATCCCAGCAGGCTCATAATGAGGAGCAGTGATAGTGGGAATAGGCCCAAACCATATGCAATTACGAGACCGGCGCCGCCGGATGCCAGAGCGAGGACAACCAGCGGCAGCTTGTATTTCTGATAAAATTTGGCCCGCTCCGGATCATTATACTGATCGGAATTGTTGCCTGTGAGATGGTTGAGAGTATGCATGGACTGAACGTAAAGCATCGATATCAATACATAAGGGAAAAACTGGCTAAATCCCAGAAGCTTGGCGCTGGCGTAGGTTAAACAGCCAGCTCCCAGCGATACATAAATATTGGTCAGCAGCAAGGCTTGCTGCAGTCCGAACCAAACTCTGCGCCAGCTATGAGTGCGCTTGACCTGCAACATTTCCAAGGCGCGATATACTTTTTTAATAATCCAGTTGGGTGTGGAAGCGCCGGCTGTAATGCCGATATGGCGTGCCTGCACTAATATACTTGTGTCGGTGGTTGCCAGTTCCAGTTCCGACTCAATATGATAGGTCGGTTTGCCGGTGCGCCGTGCAATTTCCGCCAGCCGCCGGGTATTGCCGCTGTTGTGACCGCCAACCACGATTACGGCATCAACCGCTTCGGCCAATCTTTGCACCTCGGCCTGTCGCCGCTCGGTGGAGTCACATATGGTATTGTATATTTTGTAGTGGGGATGGCTTTCGGACGTCCACTCTATCACGGATTTTAGCAGTTGAGCGTTTTGAGTGGTCTGTGAAACGATAATCGCCTTGTCAAATGGGGGTAGGGCCTGAAGTTCTTTCATAGAGGCGACGACATGGCCATTACCTCTGGCGTAGCCTAACAACCCGATAACTTCCGGATGATCCTTGTCTCCAATAATGATCGCGGCATAATTTTTTTTGGCATGTTTCCGAATTATGCTTTGAACTTTGATCACCCGTGGGCAGGTTGCATCGATGACCTCAAATTCGGCCTTTTCCAGGTTTTTCTTAACTTTCGGTGGGACGCCATGGGCTCTGATCAATACAGTGCCCGACCCGCCCTTGGGGATGTCATCGAGCACGCCGATATTTTTGGATCGCAGGAGATTAAGTACTTGGGGGTTATGAATCAGCGGTCCGTAGGTGAAAATCGGCCCTGTATACTGGTCGGGAGCGTCCAACACCATTTCAACGGCCCGCCGAACACCCATGCAAAATCCTGAAGTCTTGGCAATAATTATCTTCAAAGCTTGCGAACCTTCGCGCTGTTTTTACGTTGCCTTTTGGGCAATCTCCTACTGGGGCCTTTTTTTTTGGTTGTCGGCTGCCAACCCTCATAGTCATCTCGGTCAAGTTGTAAATGATCCATATCCCTGGACATTGTCAACTTGGCTTCAAATTCATTTGCGCTAATCGTCGCCGCGCCGCTGGCCTCTGCCGACTGGACGATGTCCTGATCGGAACTTACAACCAGGGCCCTCTGCCTTTCTTTGCGGGCCATTTTTTTTATCACGGTATCCGCCGATTCTCCTTCGTGTGAAAAGACAATGGAGATTCCTTTGCGTCGATGCCGGTGCTGTGAAAACGAGGGAGCGGCGATCCCATCGAACACAACGGTGATGCGATGGGATTTTAGTTTTTTATAGGCCGCCAGCATATCTATCAGGGTATCGCGACCTATCTTAATATCTTGTAGGTCTATAAGACTCAGACTCTCAGACTGTCGGATAAGATTGTATCCGTCTATAATAATATGAATGGACATTGTATCTTTCAAGACTGGGCCGGAATGGCGTCGCTAAGCTCCTAAACCCTGATCAACCAGAAATAACAAATTACAAGCACCAAATTACAAATAAATTCCAATTGACAATATCCAAATCTCAAATAGAATCAAACGCCAATTGTTTGGTGTTTGTGATTTGTTATTTGAAATTTTTTAGCTTCTGAAACCTGATTCCGGAAACCTTCATTTTTCGCAATAAGTTGTCTGAAAATGAACTAAGGTGGATATCTTATGTCTGGCTCAGGCGGTCGATCAGGCGGTCAAGATCGTCATTGCTGTAAAATTCGATTTCAACTTTACCCTTTTGCCCATGTTTCTTGATGACAATCTTAGTGCCGAAGTGACGGGAAAGATTTTCTGCAAGGCGATTTAGATGAATATTCTCAGAGTTGTTTTCGGATACCCGTGACTTTTTTTTCTTCGTTTTCAATCGCTTTATGAGGGCTTCCGTTTCTCTGACAGATAACTTTCTGGAGACGACCGATCGCCAGGCTGCCAGCTGTTGGGTGGTCGTCTCAGCCCCAAGCAAAGCTCGGGCATGTCCCATGCTCAGTCTGCCATCGACTATCCCCGTTTTGATTTGATCCGGTAGCTGCCGAAGCCGTAAAAAGTTGGCTACCGCCGATCTGCTTTTACCCACTCGTGCGGACGCCTGGTCCTGTGTCAAGTTGAGCTGGGTAATTAGGTGGTGGTAAGCCTCGGCTTCTTCAATGGGATTTAGGTCTTCACGCTGAATGTTTTCGACAATTGCCATTTCCAGTAATTTATCATCATTGACCCGTTTTATGATTACCGGTACCTGTGTTAATCCGGCCCGTTTTGCCGCCCGAAGACGCCTTTCACCGGTAATCAGCTCATAGCCGGTTTCATCCTGCCGAATGAGCAACGGTTGTAGAATTCCCTGGGTCTTGATTGATTCGGCAAGTTCTGCCAGATCCTCATCGGCAAACCGACGGCGGGGCTGAAATCGATTGGGCCGGATCAGGTGGGTGTCACAGAAAAAAAAGTCTGTTTTATTTTCATCTTCTGTTCCAATATCCGGGATGAGGGCTGCAAGACCCTTTCCCAGGGCCATTTTTTTGCGCTTAACGGGTACACGAACGGTGGTTTTTTTGGTTTTCTTGTTTTTTTGCATGTTATCTTTATCTCTGCATAATCTCTCTGGCCAGTTCGATGTAACTACGGGCACCCGTCGAAGTCGCATCATAGAGCAGTATTGGCTTACCAAAACTTGGCGCTTCGCTGAGGCGGATGTTGCGCGGAATCATTGTTTTAAATACCAGATCCTGAAAGTATTTTTCTGCTTCTTCGGCAACCTGGTATGATAAATTGGTACGCCTGTCGAACATGGTCAACAGAATTCCTGCAATTTTTAGATTCGGGTTTAAAGTTTGACGGATTCGTTTTACCGTGCCGAGGAGCTGACTGAGGCCTTCGAGGGCATAAAATTCACATTGCAATGGGATCAGCAAGGAATTGGCTGCGGTTAGCGCATTTACCGTCAAAAGACTTAGTGAAGGCGGACAATCCAGGATAATATACTCAAAGGCACTGTCGAGATCAGCGATAAGATTTTTGAGGGTATTTTGTCGGTCGGGATTTGACATCATTTCGACTTCGAATCCGATCAATTCCAGGCTGGAAGGAATTACCTTCAGGGAAGCAATGTCGCTGTCAAAAACCAGGCTTTTCAGACGGGCCTGTCCCAGCATTGCGTGGTACAGGGTTTTGTCGACCGAGGAAGTGTCAATTCCCAGCCCCGAGGAAGCATTGGCCTGGGGATCACAATCAACCAGCAGTGTATGTTTTTCTGACACTGCCAGCGATGCCGACAGGTTGACGGCGGTTGTGGTTTTGCCGACACCACCCTTTTGATTCGCAATGCATATGACTTGTGCCATGGCCCGATGGTCTACCATAAATTTTGGTGTTTGAAAAGAGGATAAAAGTATGGCAATATACAAACGTCTAAACCAAATCCAGATACTGTGAGAAATTAGAAAAGACACAAAGTCAAGCTGCCTGAAATTTATTCACCCCACTTGACCATCCAGATGCCTGGTTCGCCCCAGGCAGACATATCGATATTGCGAATAATAAATTCCAGGGCAAAATTTAGAGGATTCCATGAATTTCATTCAAAAAATTGTCGCCATCGGCGTGGTCTTTGTCCTGGCTTTCGGCAGTCTCGTGCCGCAGGTGGTTTTTAGTATCACCGTCAAAGAAGAAGAAGACATGTCACGCCAGATGTTGGCCATGATTCACAAATATTATGACATCGTCGAAGATCCGGCCGTCGTCACCTATGTGAATGACATCGGTAATCGAATATTATCCGTTCTTCCTCAACAGCCCTTCGAATATCGCTTTTATGTGATCAATGACGATGTATACAACGCATTTGCTACCCCGGCAGGCCATATCTTTATATTCACCGGTCTGTTGGACGCCATGGAAGAAGAAGAGGAGTTGGCGGGTATTCTGGGCCACGAAATCGCCCACGTCTACTGCCGCCATATTTCCCAAAAAATCGAACGTTCCAAAAAGATAGGCGTTGCCACACTGGCGGGTATCGCCGCGGGAATACTACTGGGAGTAGGCGGAGCCGGTGAAGCGGCCAGTGCGGTAACGATGGGGTCGATGGCAGCCGGGCAATCCGCCGAGCTCTCTTACAGCCGTGAAAATGAAATGCAGGCCGATCAGTTTGGCCTGAAATTTACCACCCAAGCCGGCTATAGTGCCAGCGGTTTGTTGAAAATTCTAGAAAAAATACGCGGAAAAACCTGGTTTGGCTCCGATCAAATTCCTAAGTATTTAATGACCCACCCGGCCGTTGAGGACCGCATCTCATACATAGGCTCATGGCTTGATACATTTAACCGCACATCTAAACCGATTCCGCGGGTTAACCAGGATGCATTTATCAGGGTGCGCACACAGGTTGAGACCCGCTATGGTGACGAGGAAACTGTTTTGAACAAATTCAAGGCAGACGTCGCTAGAAATCCTAAAGATCCACTGGCGCATCATCGCTATGGATTAATATTGGCCCGGGCGGGGAAACGGCAGGAAGCCATCGAACAAATTAGGATCGCTTTAACCAAGAGAGCGTTTGATCCATACCTTTTAAAAGATCTTGGCTGGGTATATTTCCTTGACGGCCAATTTCCGCAAGCGCTAAAAACCTTGGAAAGTGCCATCGCTATGATTCCGAACGATCCGGAATGCCTTTTTTATTTAGGCCGCACCCAGATGGAGTTGGGTCAGCTTGCCGATGCAACGGAAAAGCTACTTAAGCTGGTGCGGCAGCATCCGGAATTCACCGAAGCCTATTATTTCTTAGGCCAGAGTATGGGGCAGCAGCAAAAACTGGGCGATGCGCATTATTATCTCGGTGTATTTTATCTGAGAAAAAGAGACTTCAAAAATGCCAAAGTTCAATTTAAACAGGCATTAAAGCACCCCCAGGATGATAAGAAGCGCAAAAAAATTAATGAATGGCTAGGCCAAATGAGTGGGAAAGGTAAGAAACAACCAAAATAGCCATGGAATTTAACTGCGGTCAAAACGAGCAAACTGCATGGTGAAGGTACCTCTACCTTGGGTTGCCGATCGCAATGAGGTCGAATATCCGAACATGTTTGAAAGAGGAATGGTTACCCTGATGACCTGGGATCCTTGTTTGTGGTCTATTGATTCGATTTTTCCGCTTCGAGCGTTTAAATCGCCGATGACCTCTCCCGTGAACGCTTCGGGCACAAAAACTTCCGCATCCATAATGGGTTCTAAAAGGAAGGGCTGTGATTTTGCTAGGGCTTCTCGGCAGGCCATGGAAGCACTGACCGTATAGGCCAGCTCGGTACTCAAAGATTCTTTGTGATTCACGCCGGCAAGCCTGATTTCGACATCTACCACGGGATAGCCCATCAATGAGCCACTCTCCAGTGATTCCAGCGCGCCTTTTTGGGCGGCTTCAATAAAATTTTGAGGTAGATCTTCGGGCGTGATATCGGAGATACACCGATTGCCGGTTCCCCGGGGCAGCGGTACCACCTTTAAATTCACCTCTCCATAAAGACGCTGTCCGGCAATATCTTTATCAAAAACAGCGGAAGCGGTTGCAGTATCCGCTATGGTCTCTCTGTAGACCACCTGGGGTTGACCGACGTTGACATTGGTGTTGAATTCCCGCTGCATACGGCTGGTAATAATTTCAAGGTGCAGTTCCCCCATACCTGATAAAATGGTCTGGCCAGTGTCCTCGTCTTGGCGGACCCTCAGGGTCGGATCTTCCGCCATAAACTTTTGCAGAACAGCTTCCATTTTTTCCTGATCGGCATGGGTTTTTGGCTCGACAGCAACCGAAATAACCGGTTCATAAAATTCAATTTTTTCAAGTAATACGGGATGATCAACGCTGCAAAGGGTTTCTCCGGTGGAAGAATCTTTCAAGCCGACAATTCCCGCGATATTACCTGCCCCGATGATATCGACTCGCTCCCGTTTGTTTGCGTGCATCTGTAAAATGCGAGCCAGCTTCTCCTTTTTTTTAAGTGACGGGTTGTAGACATCTTCACCGACCTTCATCCGGCCGCTGTAAACCCTGACAAACGACAACTTGCGACCCTCTATCATGGATACTTTAAAGATTAAGGCAGCCAATGGATCGGACTCCTTGGCTTTGCATTCAATAATGCCACCGGTGTCAGGATGTGTCCCTTTGATGGGGGGCACATCGATCGGGCTCGGAAGGCATTTGGCGATGGCATCTAACAGGGGCTGAATGCCCTTGTTTTTTAGGGCGGAGCCGCACAGGACAGGAATTAACTCCAAATTAATGGTGGCCTTTCGGATCGTATCTAATATTTTTTGAGGATCAATTGTCAATTCAGACAGATAGGCTTCCATCACCTCATCGTCATATTCAGCTGCGGTTTCAATGATTTTTTCCCGATATTCCTCTGCCGTGGGAAGGTATTCGTCGCTGATTTCGCCCAGGGTGTAGTCGGCACCTAGAGAATCCTCCTGCCAACTGATTTGCTTCATTTCAATCAGATCGATGACATCTGTAAAGTTTTCTCCCTGACCGACAGGCAACTGCAGCAAGAGCGGATTGGCATGGAGACGTTCTTTCATCATCTCAACGGTTCCAAAAAAATCCGCTCCGATTCTGTCCATCTTATTGATAAACGCCATTTTGGGAACACCGTATTTATCAGCCTGACGCCACACGGTTTCGGACTGAGGTTCGACGCCTTCCACGGCACTGAAAACACCAACCGCTCCGTCAAGTACCCTCAGAGATCGCTCGACTTCGATGGTAAAATCAACATGCCCAGGGGTATCGATGATATGGATTTCAAGATCTTTCCAATGACAGGTGGTGACAGCCGAAGTAATGGTAATGCCTCTTTCCTGCTCATCCGCCATCCAGTCCATTATTGCTTCACCGTCATGAACCTCACCGATTTTATGGGATCTACCGGTGTAGTAAAGGATTCGCTCGGTGACAGTGGTTTTACCGGCATCGATGTGGGCGATGATTCCTATATTCCTGATATTGTTAATTTTATTTTTTTTCTTCATCGAATCAACAACATATTTGCTTCAAGGGGGTATACCAGATCGATATGCCCTGCCAGAGTTTGTACTTCTTTTCCGTTTATTAACAGTTTGACGCGCTTGACGTCAGGGACATTCAGTATCAAGGAATTTACCACTGAATATATCGTCAGAAGCTCCGAATTGCATCCGCCGGGATGGTCTTCTCTTACAGCCGAAGAAAGATCGACATAGCAGACGCCATCCGGAACAAGGTATATTGCCCTTAATTGTGTGTCCGCCGCGATTGTCCGGACCAAGGTTTTTTGAGGGCCCTTCAATAAGGCTTCAACAATGGATCGAGCATACTCGAGCGCTTCACCCGAATGGGTTACAACCCGTTGTTCGGACATTAGATAATAATAATCCTCATCAGCGAAATAAAGGTGAGCGGCGGATTTTTTAGACTGTGCCGACCCGGCGGTCTGAAAGGGCATATCCTTTTGGATTTTTTTGGCTTTATCGGCAATTGCGTCCTGGGAAATGAGACAGACAGCCCCTCCGATAAACAATGCTCCGATCGACATCAAGATTATCCATTTATGTACTGTTTGGGCAGCGGAAATCATCGGGAATGAATCCAATAAAAAAAGGTTAGCTCGATACTAACCTTTTTATTTGTTCGAAATGGTGGAGCTGAGGGGGCTCGAACCCCTGACCTCATGACTGCCAGTCATGCGCTCTCCCAGCTGAGCTACAGCCCCGGTAACGATCAGATCTCCTAACAAATGGCGGCAGGGGTGTCAATATTTATTGTGAATTTAGTAAAAATTAATTATGTTGATACCATCGGCAATTTTAGCCTCGAGAATCTGTTGACAAACATGTGGTTTAAAAATAATATTAAAAGTTTAAGGCAGATATATCAGTAATTAGTGATCTATGAACCCCACGAATGACTGAAGATTTGAAAATGAATTCAAAAAATATTGGATATCCAGTATCAACTGGTCAGCCGGCATCGAGCTCAATGAATGCATACAAGGAATTTGATGCTACGGAGCTTTATTGCCCACGATGCAAACAGTCCGTTTCTGTGCGCAAACGACTTCTTCTGGTGTTACCGGAAGGGGAAAAATACGAATACCTCTGTGCCAACTGTATGACGACTGTCGGTACCAAAATGGATCGGTTAGCAAAGCCGATGTCTGTGATTGTTTGAAATGGAAACGCTCGAGGCACTTATTGGGCATTGTCAAACTCCCAATCTCCCAAAAATTTCATTTTGTAGAAAAATTCAGGCATTCATCTTACTGCTCTGACTTCAGTAACTCCGAAATACTTTAAAATCATTGAATTTCAGGGCTGATTAAGTAATCGTGAATTAGAAAGGAATCACATGCTCAGTTTAATGCGAAAACATGCTACATCTTGGTTGATAAAAATCATTTTGGGTGCAATTGTTGTTGTTTTTGTGCTTTGGGGTGTTGGTAGTTGGACGTCCCAGCGATCGGGTATGGTCGCAACGGTTAACGGAGAAATGATTACCGTCGAAGATTACCGAGCAGCGTATAAACGCTTAATAGAACAGGTGCGACAAAGCTTTGGCAATAACTTAAATGATGAACTTATTAAAACTTTGCAATTGGAAAAACAAGCCTTAAACCAGCTTATTGATAATATTCTTATGCGTCAGGCAGCGTCAGAACTTGAAATGCGGGTTTCCGATGAAGAGCTGTCGCAATCCATTAGAAATATCAGCGCCTTTCAAACAGCCGGTGTTTTTGATCCCCGCCTTTACCAGGGTGTTCTTAATCGCAATGATTTAACTCCAGAGGCTTTCGAGATGAGCCAAAGAGATGCCTTGTTGATGAACAAACTGAACAATCTCATCATCGAAAGCGTTAAAGTATCGGATGAGGAAGCCAGTGAATGGTTTATGTGGAACGACGCCATGGTCAATTTGGATTTCTACCTGCTTGAAACGGACCGTTACAAGGATATTGCCGTGACACCTGAAGAAATTCAGGAATTTTTTGAGTCTCGCAAGGAATCCTACAAAACAGAACCCGCTTTGAAGGTGCGTTATATTAAGTTCGAACCGAATGCCTGGGTGTCAAAGGTCGAGATCGCTGATGATGAAATTCAGGCGTATTATGACGATCATCCCAATGAATTTCAAAACCCTAAAACGGTTGAAGCGCGCCACATTTTAATTGAAGTGGATCAGGATGCCGACCCTGAAAAAGTGGCGGTTGCAAAAAGCCGCGTCGAAGACATTCTGAAGAAGGTCCAGGAAGGGCAGGATTTTGCAGAACTTGCTAAACAATATTCAGAGGGACCAAGCAAAGACAAGGGTGGTTATCTGGGAACATTTAAACGAGATGCAATGGTTAAGCCCTTTGCAGACAAGGCCTTTTCCATGAAACCCGGTGAAGTTAGCGAGCCGGTGCGCACACGTTTCGGATGGCACCTGATTAAAGTAGAAAATGTCAATGCAGCCAGCACAACGCCATTGACCGACGCCCGGGACGACATTTATAAAAAGCTTGCTGATGAACATGCCAAGCGGCTGGCTTATGATGCCGCCGAAGCCGTTTTTGATGCTGCATTTGAAGGCAGCACTTTGGCAGAAGTTGCCGAAGATCAACAATTGAAACTCAACACGACTGACTTTTTTACACGCCAGGGACCTTCGACAGGCATTCAGGACAAAGCGGGATTTGCAAAAGCTGCTTTCGATTTGCCGGAAGATCAGGTCAGTGAAATCCAGGACTTGGGTGACGGATATTATCTTCTAGAAATTTTTGAAAAACAAGCGGCCCGAATTCCGGACCTGGCTGAAGTAGAGGAAAAGGTCAAAGCCGATGTGATCAAACAGAAAAAGAATGACAGAGCAAAAACAGATGCTGAGGCGCTGCTGTCCGCCCTAAAAGACGGTGTGGCCATTGATGCGGCGGGGAAAGAATTGGATTTGACACCCAAAAGCACCGGTTTTTTTAAACGCACCGGCTCGATACCCAACATTGGCTTTGAACGCGAGCTTGCCCGCACGGCATTTGAACTTTCTGAAGAAAACAGTTTTCCCCAGAAAGTTATTCAGGGCAGCAATGGATTTTATGTCATCAAATTTAAGGAACGCAAAGAACCGTCTGCGGAAGACTTTGAAAAAGAAAAAGCAAATATTATAGAAAGGTTGTTGCAGCAGAAACGGGCAGGTACCCTTAGAGCCTGGCTCGAACAAAAGAAAAACAGCAGTGAAATCATTATCGAGGACGGGTTTTTGAAAAGCTGAAAATCGCTCGGCTGTGCGTGGTGAGCACAAGCCTTTAATGAATCATTCAGCTGTAGATAAGGTACTCTGGTTGGCCCTGAAAACCAAAGTTTAAACATGGCAACTAAAAATTACTATACGACGAAAAAATGCCCCTTTTGTTACGTGCACCTACCGCTTGATGCACCCTCATGTTCATCTTGTAAGAGAAAAGTCGGTGATGTAGATAAGCTTGGGTTTGCCGAAAAACCGATCGACTGGTGGGGCTATTTAATCGCCACTGTTTTTATGGTAGGCTTTGCTTTCTTTATATGGTGGGCCTTTTTTCGTGAATAGGTGGGCTAAATCACTTAGCGCGCGATCATTGCCCGTACCATATCACCTGCATTTTCTGCATGGTCTGCGATAGATCCGATGGTTTCG
>JAAUYD010162079.1_pt1 | contig 32290 bp, 22 predicted proteins | sample 7278101 | NCBI WGS metagenome assembly JAAUYD01 (sample SAMN14350128, study PRJNA611818) | marine sediment metagenome | isolation source: surface marine sediment (0.6m) | place: French Polynesia: Moorea | collected 2018-08
GCGTGGGGATGTGAAATTGAGGGCTCGACAATCGGAAGTTGTTTGTGTATCTTTTTTCTCATCGGGACTTTTCTCCTTTGATATTAAGTGTTTAGGCAAATTCATAATACCGAAAGAGACACAAAAAGTCCCGTTTTTTTATCAACAAAATGACGTTTTTTATTGGAATTTCAGCAACTTCCAAGTTCAGGGACGGGCACTAGTTTAGACGAGCTACGGCGGGGTTATCGAGTTTTGAGTTAGATCTAGAAGATCCAAGATCTCGCCGTAGGCTCGGCGAAGGCAGACTCGTATAAATCTGACGCATCTATTGAGAAGTTTGACTTTGCAGATGTCTAGAGACTATCTCGCTTCAGCGAGTAGCTTGGCGATGCGATCTGATCCGCTCTGTTCCGCTACCTGAGATACGGTTTTTCCATCTGCATTTTGCGCACCTGGATCCGCGCCATTGCTCAGTAGGAGCTGTGCAATATCCGCGTATTCCCTTTTTGCAGCGATTAAAAGAGGTGTGCTGCCGTCTCGAGCATATTGGTTGGGGTCGGCCCCGGTTTTCAACAACAGTGCAAGTATTGCGGCAGATCCACATCGTGCTGCTTTGATAAGAGACGTCTCGCCTGCTTTGTCCTTATGGGTTATGGCTTCCCCAGCCTTGATGAGTTGGGAAACTGTATCCACATGCCCCTGCGCAGCGGCCTTTATCAGTGCGGTTTGCCCAGCGTTATCTCGAGCACCCGTGGGCATGCCTCTGGAGATCAAGTATCGAACAATATCCGCATACCCTTTTTCAGCTGCTGCCATGAGCGCTGTCTCCCCGGAGTTGGTTTTGAGGTTGAAATTCGCTCCCTTTGCAAGAAGGTAGCGTACAACTTCTAAATGGCCGGCGCGCGCAGCAGAAATCAGTGCGGGTTCACCGGATTTATCGGACGTGTTGGGGCTAAGACCTTTTGTAATAAGCCGATTGACAATGTCAGTGTTCCCACCACTGGCCGCCCACATCAGGGCGTTTCGCCCGCTGCTATCCCTCATCCCGATATTTGCCCCTGCCTTTAATAGGTGCTTTACACGCTCCCTGTCTCCCTGTCCTGCTGCCGCCATCAGTGGGGTAATCCGAGTTGCCTGGGGCGCAGCCATTGCGTCCGTGTCCTCTAAGGAATCTGTCGGACATCGGGTCCTATCCAAATTGGCATTAGCACCGTGTGCTTTGAGGAGTTCTGTTACTCTGTCGTGCGCCAGACAGATACTCTCATCCAGAGCTGTCCCCCGATCTGTTTTTCGCTCGGCATTGACATCGAGTCCCCATTCGAGAAGCAGTCGAACAAAGTCAAAGAGCCCCCCGGTTACGGCTGCCATCAAGACAGTAGTGCCGGTTGTGGTTGTATCCCAGATGCTCGCGCCACCTGCGATCAAGTATCCAGCGACCTCGTCTTGGCCAGTCTCGGCTGCGCGTATGAGAGGGGTTTTTCCATCGCTATACCGCTGGGTGAGCTGAGCCCCAGCATCTACTAGGGTGGACACGGCCTTGGGGTGGCCGGCGTTGACAGCTTTCATCAGGGCGGTTTCCCCGTTCTTATCTCTAATTTCAATGCCCGCGCCGTATTTGATCAGGCGCCGAATCATCGCATGTCGGCCGTGCATCGCCGCCCAAATCAGTGCGGTACGGCCATCTGTATCTGCCGCATTGATGTCCCCGCGATTTTTGATGAGAATGCGCTTTGCTTGTGCCGTTAGTCCCCCTTGGGCTGCTGCCATCAGCATTGTCTTTCCAGTTTGGGTAACGACCGCGTCGTCACAGCCCTTGTCGAGAAGATAAGCAGCAGTATCGGCATGCCCGCGCTCCAGTGCGGCCGTAAGCGCTGTTTTTCCATGGTGATCCCGATCGTCCGGATCCATCTTAGCAGCCACCAAGTCCTGTACTAATTTTAAACGGCCACTGGCTGCGGCATACGAGAGGGCGCTTTGACGGTTTATATTTCTCGCTGTGACATCGGCACCTCGCTTAATCAAAAAATCAACCACCGGGTCATGGCCGCCGGCTGCCGCTGCGAGCAGCGGGGTTCGCCCCTCCCGATCCCGGGTTTCTAGTCTCCAGTTATTATCTACTAACCATTTAACAATCGGCAGGTGGCCAGTACCAGCGGCTGCTATCAGCGCAGTTTCTCCCTTGCGGTTCCTGCTGCCTGTATTGACCCCGTAGCTCGCGAGCAATTTTAGAATCGCTAATCTGCCTGTTGTTGCCGCTATCAGGAGGGCGTCCGATCCTTCCAAGTCTTTACTGTTCAGCCTGGCCTGTTTCTGCAGTAGCATCCGTACGGCGCTGATTTGCCCCTCCTGAACCGCCCACATCAACGCGGTGCGCCCCATACCGTCGCGCAAGTTTACCTTGGCCCCGCGATCCGCAAGCATCTTAACAAGACCCACGTGGCCGAGCTCGGCAGCCCACAGGAGAGCGGTTTTGCCCAGGCTATCCACGGCGTTAATCGCTGCTCCTTTGAGTATTAAAGACTTAACCTCGGCTGCGTTTCCCTGCTTTGTCGCTTGGATGTGGCCGACTGTTTCTTCCAGGGGTGCTTTTGCCCCATCTGTTTTGCTGACAGCCGCTTCAGTTGCGCTACCGGATCTATTGCTGCCCAGCAGGATGGCAAAAAAAACGGCAAAAAAACTGACGGATAAGCCAACATTATTTGTGTATGCAGACAGCAAAGAAAAACCCATCGCCTCCTCCAAACCCCGACAACGGCCCCTTACACTGACATCGGCGAGAATGGAAAAGACCTAAGATTGAAAAATAAACAAACATGTAAACGTCCTACACAAAGAACCTGTTATCCCTGGGATTACATAAGTGGTTTAGGAGGGTTAAGTCCCATCCAGCGCCGGTTAAAAAAATCCCGTCCCAAGTTGTTCGAGATGTTCGGTTTATCTGGTATACCTGGAATCCAAGGGTAATTCAGATCCTGGTTTTTGGGGCTGGTCTCTTTTTTAGACCTGAGTAAAATTAGCCCGTGCGATGTTGCCTCACCCTGTGTGCGCTGATCTTTTGTCTCCCTGCTTTGCGATGTGGGGAAAATAGCAGTGATGCGGCAAAGTTGGACCTCATCGGCGGGTCTGAGAAAAAGACGCCTGGTCCGCAGAAACCCATCCGTTCCCCATCAGGGGCAAGTTCTGCCGAGGGGGGCTTCGTCGTAGATCTTATTCAAGATCTCGTGTTTAGGCGCGAGCGCGACAGGTGGACCCTCCAGACGCCCCACGCACACGTCACAGTGGAAAAGCTTCGGCTAGGTGGTGTTGATCTCGTTTTTTCAGCCCTGCCAATGACCCTTGGAATGTCTCCGGAAGTGGCCTTGGAACGGGCGCTGCGGGTAAATCATCGCTTAATCGATGAAACCCAAGGCGCCATGGAAATGGTGACCAGCCTTACGGCGGCCAGGGCTGCGAGAAAGCGAAATGTCATCCCTGTCATGCTGCTTCTCGAAGGGGCCGACGCGCTCACTGATAGGCTCGAGCGCATTCCAGACTTAAAGCGTCAGGGACTCACAGTGATCGGATTGGTTGCCGGACACAGCAATGGGTTTGCCGACGTGGCAGTGGCACCCCGAGAAAATGGGGGGTTGACCTCAAAAGGGCGCGCATTGCTGCAGGTCTGTCGCGATACGAGCATTGCCGTCGATGTCACACACGCATCAAAACGGGCCTTTTGGGATATTCTCATCGAACAATCAGGGGCGATTATCGCGAGTCATACAGCTGCTCGAGCCCTCAGGGATCACCCGCGCAACCTGGATGATCTTCAAATACTGGCACTTTCTCGATACGGTGGTGTTATGGGACTGGTGTTCAATCCCGAATTCCTGCGCCATTCAGAACCTAGCGGCGGGAGCACCCTTCAAGACGTGGTTGCACACATCATGCACGTCAAGGCCATCGGCGCGGTCGATGCACTGGCACTGGGAACGGACTACGGCGGTATACACCCTCCCCTCGGACTGGAAGACATCTCCAAGTTGCCGATGCTTAAGAATGCCCTCGTCCACCAAGGGCTGAGCGACGTGGAGATATCTGGCATTTTTGGAAAAAACGCAGCCGATCTATTCAGCGAAATCGAACGGGATTACGGCGCCTTGAAAATTACACGAGAGGACATTCTGCGTCCCATAGAAGCGGAGTGCGATGCAATCACAGGGGAGTACGAAGGCCTGTCAACAGGGGCGTGTAATGGGTTCATTATCGATAGTGGCCCAACCCTGGTGCCGACGAGCCGGATACGACTTCGAATAAAAGATATGACCCTCAGCCCGGTCCAACTGGAGATTTTTGGAGAACCATCTACACCGTGGCAGATCGAAGGACAAAACCTCTCAGGGAGGATCTTGTTTACGCGCGTTGTCGCACTTGATAACTCAGGTCGCGGGCTGTTGCCGCTGCCGGCGAACAGGAACTTGACACGACTGTTCTGTTCTCCGACGCGGACCTCTTCCCTAAAAGAGGCGGTAGTGTGGGGCAAATAGCATGAATACGCCGTTTTTAGGGCTGGGTATCTACCTCATCATCATCGCGTGTGTTGCTGCATGGACCTGGCGCATGAACCGCACCAAGGAGGATTTTGTCCTTGGGGGCCGTAAATTGGGCGCTTGGGTAATCGCCTTTTCAGAAAGAACAGCAGCTGAATCCTCCTGGCTCATTCTCGGATTATCCGGTGCGCTCTACGCAGTTGGGTTAATCGAGGTCTGGACCATTATCGGCTGTGTGTCTGGCATTATTCTATACTGGCTGGTCATCGCCAAAAAGCTGCGCATTATCTCCGAGGCATATGGCGCCATCACCTTGCCGGAATACTTTTTTAAGTTTTGTCAGGAGTATGGCAATGCCGTGCGTGTTGTCAGCATGGTGATCATTGTATTTTTCTTTTCCTTTTATGTGTCTGCCCAATTCATCGGCGCTGGGAAAATTTTAGATGCGACCTTTGGTATTGATCCATCGGTCGGCATGCCTGTGGCAGCGCTGATCGTCATTGTGTACACGATGATGGGGGGATTCACAGCTGTCTGTTTCACCGATGTGGTGCAGGCGATCCTGATGATCATCACGCTCGTGGTCCTGCCCATCGTCGGTCTTTCCTACATTGCCGAGTCAGATCTCGATATTGCATCTGCCATGGCGGCAACTGGCCAGACAGCCTCCCTGACCGGTGGGAAAGCGGGCTGGGCCGCTGCAGCCGCGATTGTCGGTGGGCTCTCCTGGGGACTCGGCTACATGGGCCAGCCCCATCTGGTTACGAAATTCATGGCCATCAACAGCCCGGACGCCATACGGACCGGACGCACAGTGGCGATCGTGTGGACCCTGTTCGCATATATCGGCGCCGCCCTGGTGGGTGTGGTCGGCATTACCCTTGTTCACAGTGCCCAGGTGCCTGTGGACGGCCTCGTCGGAGAGGGCAGCGACCCGGAAAAAATCCTCCCGGTGCTGGCCACCCTGCTGTTTCCCGCCTGGATTGCCGGTGTCCTGATTTCAGGAGCAGTTGCAGCGATGATGTCAACGGCAGATTCCCAGCTGCTCATTGCCACATCGACGATCGTGGAAGATCTGTATTGTCGGGCACTTGGCAGGAACGTCTCGCAAAAAAAACTCGTATTGATGAGTCGCTTCGTTACGATCATAGTGGGACTTTTGGGATTTGGGCTGGCTGTTGCTAGTGATGAGCTTATTTACGATGTGGTCTCAATGGCTTGGTCGGGCCTTGGCGCTTCGTTTGGTCCGGCCCTCATATTATCTCTTCACTGGAAAAAGATGAACGGTCGCGGCGTATTGGCGGCCATGATCACAGGTGCTGTATCCACGGTCGTTTGGAAGATGCTGCCTGGATTTGACACATTTCTCTCGGTCCGCTTTGTTTCGTTTGCACTGGCAACCATCGCAGCGATCGTCGGCTCACTCGGCAAAAAATAACCCTGCCTGGAAAGGCCGACACCATCCGTACGGGTTCCCCTCATCGGTCCTCGAGTTGACAGAACCACAGTTAAATGACTTGATATTGAAATGACAAAGACAACTCACGTGAATACACGAGGTAGAACTAAACTGCGGCAGGTCATCAGTATCGCGGTGATCTGCGTCTGTATGGGCTGCGGAGCTGCATCGACCCAGCAGACGGTAGAGATGCCTCCCCCTCCGGTCGATGACGACTTGCTCAGCTTGATTCCCAGGCGTGTCAATGCGGTATTGTGGGTCGATATGGCGGCGCTCCGGTCCTCTGCCATATTTGAAGCAATCGCCGAGTTTCTCGGTGATAAAGAAATGCCGCTGATCCAATCAGCACCTGCATTCAACCCAATATATCAATCACAGGAGATCGTGTTTGCCTTTTCAAAAGGGGTTCAAGACAGCCCGGATCAGCTGTTGGTCCTTGTTAAGGGCGAATTTGATAGCCTGGATGTACTGCACGACTACTCGAAAAAAGAAGGGGTGACCTTCGAAAAGACAAACACCATGGCCGTGGCCAGGTCAGAGGAATTCGTCGCGGTTGGCGTGACGCAGCGGACATTGGCCGTTGGCACGGATTTACTAACCCGCAGTTTGATCAAAATCGTCGAAGGACAAGGAAGGAGTCTAAGAGACAACCCGGCGTTTTCAAACCTGGCACTGGACAATGGTGAAACAGCGCGCCTCCGCTACAGAAGGGGCGTTATCGATCCGGATTTGACCCGCTATGGCGTTAGTGCTTCGGGGATTGATGTAAAGGCAGTGGATGCGATAGACGGGGAGATGACCGCGCAGGAGGGGATCGAAATAGACCTGTCACTCACCACGCGGACACAGATGGACGCATCATCGATTGAGAGCGAGCTCAAGTCGGCAAAGGCGACCCTCAATAAAAACATGTTTGTGCTGCTGCTAGGTATTGACTGGGCCTTTGACCGGGTAACCATTTCTTCGGCAAAGAAGTCGGTCAACATCGCAGTGACGTTGAATGCGGCGGATATCGAAGAGATCGAGCAGCTGGCCACCCGATTGAAAAAGATAAGGGAACTCGCCAGTGATGGGGATGCAGGGACTGCCGCACCCCAAGGGGAATCCGATCAATGAGAGAAAAGCCGATCGTGGCGATTGATGGACCGTCTGGTGTGGGTAAGAGCACAGTTGCAAGGGGTCTGGCCCAGCGGCTTGGGTTTACCTATATCGATACCGGTGCCTTGTACCGAGCTGTGGCGCTTTTTGCTAAAGAAAGGGATGTCGATTGGCACGCGTCATCTGAACTGATTGAAATAATTGAAGATTGTTCGTTTTCATACGACGCGAACGGCGCGTTGACGGTAAATGGCAACCAGCCTGGAGCCCTGCTTCGCACCGGGGAAATAAGCCGAGGCGCGTCTGTGGTCGCCGGCCATCCAGACGTCCGCCGCGCCCTACTCGCGCTGCAGCGCAGATTGGGTTTAGATGGCGGTGCAGTGCTAGAAGGTAGGGATATTGGCACAGCGGTTTTTCCAGATGCTGAAATCAAGTTTTTTTTAAAGGCCAGCCCCGAGGTTCGCGCCCGACGAAGATACCTGGAGCTCAAGCATCGGGGGGAGGATGTGGCGTTCGAAGACGTAGCGCGCGAGCAAGCCCTCCGGGATGAAGCGGACCGCTCGCGAACGGTCGCCCCACTCAAAAGGGCACTGGACGCGATTGAGATTACATGCGATGATCTGACCGCCGAGGAGGTTATCGAAGAGATGGTTCGTTTTATTAGATCCAAATTTTCTTTGACTTCTAAATAGAAAGCATAGTAGAGGACCATCCTTGCGTGTGATTTCAACGCGGGCGCGTGAAAGTCATGTCGCACGTCCGTCGATGGGCACACCGGAAAGGAGGAGGCGCCTGAGCCTGACAACACGTATGACCGAAATAAAAACATCCCAACAAAACCAAAACAACGAGGATTTCGAGTCGCTATTAGATGCGAGTTTCGAAGCAAACGAGTCGCTGCAGGAGGGCCTCATCGTAGAAGGTGCGGTCGTCCGCGTTGGCAAAGACATTGTGGTGGTCGATGTCGGATACAAGTCCGAAGGCGAAATCAGCCTAAACGAATTCGCCGACACCACAGGGAAGATTTCGGTTCAGGTAGGCGACAAAGTAGATATTTTCCTCGAGAATCTCGAAAACGAGGACGGCCTTATCGAAATATCCAAGGAAAAGGCCGATAAGATGAAGGTCTGGGACGAGATCTCTGTCGCTTGTGAACGGGATGAAATCATCGAGGGGACCATCAGTCAGCGGGTTAAAGGCGGTCTGTCCGTTACTATCCGCGGCGGTGTCAAAGCATTTCTGCCCGGTTCTCAAGTCGATCTGCGCCCCATTCGAAATTTAGAGCGATTGATCGGCGAGACCCATCGATTTAAAGTAATAAAATTCAATAAAAAACGCGGTAACATCGTTCTTTCTAGACGCGCGTTGCTCGAGCAGGAACGCGACGAGATGAAGGAAAAAACCCTCGGCAAACTCGAAGAGGGGATCGTCGTTACTGGCGTCGTAAAGAACATTACAGAATACGGTGCGTTTGTCGATCTCGGCGGCATCGACGGCCTGTTGCATATTACGGACATGAGCTGGGGTAGGCTCGGGCATCCGTCAGAGCTCCTCAAGGTGGGGGAAGAGATTCAGGTCAAGGTGCTCAAGTACAATCCCGATACCGAGCGCGTATCCTTGGGTTTGAAGCAAACGCAGACCGACCCCTGGTCAGAAGCAGAGGCCAATTATCCCATTGGGTTGCGGGTCAAAGGAAAAATCGTATCGATCGCCGATTACGGCGCCTTTGTAGAACTGGCCGAGGGGGTCGAGGGATTGATCCACGTGTCCGAAATGAGTTGGACCAAGCGCGTGAAGCATCCATCTAAGATGCTCAACGTCGGTGACGAAGTGGAATGCGTGGTCCTCGATGTGGACAACCAGGCCAAACGTATCTCCCTGGGTCTCAAACAGCTCGAGCCCCATCCATGGGAGCAATTTACAGAGAAGTACCACCCTGGCAACACCATCAAAGGTCGGATTCGTTCCATTACTGATTACGGCGTCTTTATCGGTATTGAAGAAGGCATCGATGGTATGGTTCATAAGACCGACCTCTCCTGGACGCAGCGCATCAACCATCCGTCCGAGCTCTTCCACAAGGGCGAGGAGGTCGAGGCTGTTATCCTCAGTGTAAATCACGAGGAGCAGAAGGTGAGCCTGGGTATCAAGCAGCTCTACGAAGATCCCTGGGAGCGCATTCCAAACGATTACTCCATGGGCCGCATTCTCGACGTCAAGGTGATAAAGATTACGGAGTTTGGTTCTTTTGTCGAACTCGAACCCGGCATCGAGGGGTTGATTCACGTTTCAGAGATGAGCAACGAACACGTGGATGACCCGCGCAAGGTAGTGAACGAAGGGGATAAGATCAAAGCCGAGGTCATTACGATTGATCCTGTAGAAAGAAAGATCGGTCTTTCCATCAAGTCCCTCTTTGGACGGGAAGATGCCGTCGAAGCGGCTGAGTATATGCGAGAGGCCCGCACAGCAACATCTGATCGGGCGACCCTGGGGGACGTGTTAGCACAGAAACTCGGTGAAATGGCCGCTGAGGCAGATCGGGTCGTTGAAGAAGAGGAAGAAACAGCCTCGGACAGTGCTGTCGCAGCCGAAACTGAGAGCGAAGCCGCAGCCGAAACTGAGAGCGAAGCCGCAGGCGAAACTGAGAGCGAAGCCGCAGGCGAAACTGAGAACGAAGCCGAAGCCGAGACTGAAACCAAAGCGAAAGCCGAGACCGAACCTCAAGCCTCCGAGGAAGCCCCGGCCGAGTCAGAATAGCCACACCGCAATTTCATTACTGTCCAAAACAACAATACAGGGATCGTGAAACCCGCGTCATTCCAGCGAAAGCGGGTGCCATTATAGTAGTGCTGCGAAGCAGCAACGGCATATAGCCTGGCGGCTTTAGCCCCAGGCAAAATACAATGTTCAGCGCTGAAGGTGCTGTGGGGATGATTGTGCTGCTTCGCGGCACTAATTTCACGACTTGCGCGACACCCGCCTACGCGGCAGTGTTTTGAAAAAAGATCTTTCCATTTTTATTAAAAACTTATAATAAATATTACAAATTTCGAATTGCTGGTGTTGTTGGTGGACAAAAAAGGCCGTCGGGAGGACGCAATGAGAGTATCGTGTTCGATTTACAATCTAATACGGGTGGCATGTTGTATCGCTCTATGTCCAATCTGTATTGGATGTGGTGCAAAAATGAGCGATAATACAACCTCAGGGGAGTTGAATTCCAAAATTGACAAGAGAAGAAATGAGAATCCACATCTGCTGCCTGTAGAGGCCTTTAGTGGGTTGCCCGTGGCCCAAGATGTACGGATTTCTCCAGGGGGAACGTATATTTCTTTTTTAAAAAATACTGGTGGAGAGACCGCCCTGGTTACAATCAATATTGGGACAGGAGATATTCAAGGACTCGTAAAAACAGATAACCGTTCCAAGTTTATTCGCTGGTACGAATGGTCTAATGATAAATATCTCCTGATAAGCATTCTCTACGAAAATACAGATTCACCAGTGAGGCACTATATCACGAGAATGCTTAGGGCTACAGCTGACGGTTCAGAGGCACCACGCCCTATTGTCGATGCAAATTTTGATAATGTGGGTATTCTAACCAACAGGACCGAGATAGTATCCCAGTTTCAAGACAACGTCATTGATTTCTTGCCGGATGATCCAGAACGGGTGTTGTTGAGTGCGGATTTTAAGGAGCCCCTGTTCCCTGGTGTCTATTCTCTCAATATCACCAATGGCGTTCGATCCCTGGTAAAGAGCCATAACCGCCCGATAAAGGAATGGATGACAGATCAACGCGGGGAGGTTCGGGTCGGTGTGGGCATCAATAAGGACTACAACCGTATCATCGTTAAAGTCCGCCATGCAGAGAAAAACAAATGGAAAAAAGCATGGGAATTTGCCGCACATTCGGCAGAACAAGTGTTTCCTCTCGGGTTTGGCCTCGATCCGAACGCGCTCTATGTGCGTGCATATCACAACGATAAAAAAGCCGTCTTCAAGATCGACGTGGGCAGTCCGACCCTATCGCGCTCATTGGTCGCCTCTGACGACAACTACGATATTCTGGGTTCTCTCATCTATTCTCCCAAAACCCGGGATCCCATCGGCGTCTATCACGGTGAAGCAGAGGACACGCGCATCTATTTCGACGAAGCGTACAAGAAATTTCAAGCATCCATCGATCGGGTCTTGCCAGATACAACCAACTACATTGTGGATCTCACCCGAAACGAACGGCGCTATGTGGTCTTTTCAACTGCCGATGATACGCCGGGCACGTACTACTGGGGTGATAGGGACAGGGGCACGCTGGAAAGGTTGTTTGATACATATCCCTTGCTCACAAAGGACAAAATTCCCCCTACAGAAAAAGTCGTATACAAGGCGCGAGACGGTGTTGAAATCGAAGCGTATCTGACGGTGCCAGCGCAACAACAAGGGGCCATGCCCACGGTGCTCTTTCCCCATGGCGGCCCCATCAGCAGAGATTATGGCGGATTCGACTATTGGAAGGTGTTTTTTGTCAACCGAGGCTACGCCGTTTTTCAGCCTAACTTTCGAGGATCGTCAGGGTATGGCCGCAAATTCAAGATGGCCGCGTTTGAGGGCTTTGGCAAGGAAATGCAAGATGATCTCACCGACGGAGCAAATTGGCTGATCGACCAGGGCATCGCCGACAAGGACAGGATGTGTATTGTGGGGGCAAGCTATGGGGGCTATGCCGCGCTGATGGGTGCCGTAAAGACCCCGGATCTATTCACGTGTGCCGTCAGCTTTGCAGGGTTTAGCGATCTGAAGGGGTTTCGTGACGGAAAATGGTTCTATGCCAACTACAAGGCAATTGAGGCCCTGTTCGGGGATGACAGCGCCAAATTAAAGGAAAACTCACCGCGGCGCCGGGCAGATCAAATCCAAATTCCCATCTTGCTGGTCCATGGAGAGAATGATCTCACCGTTCCAGTGGATCAAAGCCGAGTTATGGCAAAGGCCTTGGAAGATAATCAGAAGGAATACAAATACATAGAACTCGAAGACGGGACCCATCACCTTTCGAACGAGCGGAATCGAATCCGCTTGTTTCAAGAAATGGATCTTTTCCTGAGTGAACACCTCGATGCTTCGACCCGATAATTCAAGCATTCGTAGCAACAAACCCTCCCCAGTGGCATAAACCATTGGGTTGGGGTAGGGTCGGTCCATGACACAGCATTGCGACATGACCGGTCTTTGGTTAGAAGACCAAAGCCTTAGTGTTCGCTGTCTGCCCATACCAAGCCCTACCCCAGACGAGGCACTCATTAAAGTCCGCCTCTCTGGGATCTGCGGCACTGACATCGAGCTGGCCAGGGGATATTACCCCCTGTTTTCCGGTATTTTGGGTCACGAGTTTGTCGGCGAGGTCGTGGCCGCACCTGGCGATGCGTCCCTGGTCGGGCAGCGCGTGGTCGGTGAAATCAACGTCGCTTGTGGTGGGTGCGCGCAGTGCCGGGCCCTTTTTCCAACCCATTGCGAACAACGTTCAGTCCTCGGGATTGTCAATCGAGACGGTGTATTTGCCGATTTCTTGACCCTACCCATCCGCAATCTTCACCCAGTGCCAAATGATGTTCCAGACGAGGCAGCGGTCTTTGTCGAGCCCATTGCCGCTGCCTGCCGTATTGCAGAACAAGTGATGATTGGCCCGAGAGATCGGGTCCTGTTGATTGGTGGTGGCCGACTCGGTCAGATCATCGCCCAGGTACTCGGCCTGACAGCCTGTGATTTGAAAGTCGTGGTCAAATACCCCGGGCAAAAAGCGCTCCTGGAACATCAAGGCATCGCGGTCCAGGATGCGACGTCGATTCCCAGCCGATCGATGGATGTGGTGGTGGAAGCAACCGGGGACGGCTCGGGATATGCACTCGCAGTCTCGTCTGTGCGTCCCAGGGGCACGGTAGTTCTAAAGAGCACCTATCGAAGTGCTATTGAGGTCGATTTCTCATCCCTGGTCGTCGATGAAGTCACTGTTGTAGGATCCAGGTGTGGTCCTTTTGACCCGGCCCTTCGACTGCTCAGGCGCGGCCAAATTGATCCCACGCTGCTCATCGAAGCGATCTACCCCTTATGCGATGGGATAAAAGCCTTTGAACACGCCCAACAGGCTGGTGCAATGAAGGTACTCCTGCGCCCATAAAATTCCGGCCTCATATTTGCTTTCATAAATATCGAGGAAAAGATTACGCACCCATCTGGAAAGGGGAAAGTGAATGAACGCGACCATCGCCAGCCTTCAATTAGATGAAATCACCCTCACCCTAAGCGATCCTGCCCTTAAGAAAAAAATCAATCAAATGAAGGCGTTGCAAGACCTGGTGCTCTATGCAATCAAAGGCATCTCGATGTATGCACACCGGTGTGGCCAACTGGCTGTAACCGATAGGCAGATTGACCTATTTACCGCCAAGGCCCTTAACCTAGCGGTTTTGGGAGAAATTACCGATACCACGTACGCATCGACTGTGATTGAAGAGGCCATAAGCATCCGGAATCGCGCGGAAAAACTCTACAATTGGGTGTGTAATTCCCACTTTAAGGTGCCTGAAACCCTAGATGGGCCGGCCACCTTTCCCTTCGAAGCCAACCCAGACCTCATCATCCCTCAGGCCCATCTTGTCAGCTTTGAGCACCTGCTCCGGATTGAATCTGAAATCAACAGCTATCTCGAAAGCATCTGCATTCTCGGAGCACACGCGTCGGTAGGCCGGGCTACCCAGCTGAGCATCAATGGGGAGGACAAAGGGGCTGCCTATGAATTGATGCACGAGGTATTGAGCGACTTGGCGAGCTATCCCCCCACAGTGTATCTAACGCGGCTCGCGAGGGAGCTAGACGAAGAAAACCAAGCAGTTCTGGAAGATTCCATGTCTCTGGGCAACCAACCGGCAACTGCTGATTTTTTCATGGAAAATGCACCAGAATTAACCATCACCACCGCAGGATTTAAGCCACCTCGCAACATCGTCGACAGGTCCTGCATGTCCAGTTAGACATAAGATATATCAAGTTTTGACGTGTCCGCCTCCGCCGGGCCTACGGCGGGATCTTCGATTATCGAAATCCACCTCAAAGCTCGATAACCCCGCCGTAGCTTGTCCGAGCAAACGCGAAGGCGGGCCCCGCCGTAGCTTGTCCGAGCCAATGCGAAGGCGGGCCTCGTCATCGCCGGTGGGTCAAACTTGTGGCGTGATGGGGTAAAATAGACTCGGTATCTCATTCCCCCTATTTTCAAACCCAACCCGGTTGGATAGGATGATTGCGTCATGAGGCAATCGCGATGAAACTCTCTGACGCGGCCGCGCGGCTCGGTCAGTTACAAGTCAAACGCCCCTGGTACTTTCTCGCCGGAGGCCTCGTCCTTACGGTCATTGCGGCAGGGGTTGCGAGCGGCATGGTATTTGACGCGAGTTATGAGGCACTCCTGCCTAAAGGAGCCTCGGAGGTCGAAAACGCAGATGCCGTGCGCGAACGCACAGGGGGCACGCGACAAATCGTCTTGGCCATCGGGGGGGGGAAGACAATGGATGCGCGTCTGGCATTTGGTCGCGAGCTTGCACAACATATTGAGAAAATCAAGGTTATCCGTTCGGTTGACTTTGAATTGCCAGCCCAGTTTTTCGTAGATCGGGGCCTCTGGCTCATGGACACGCCGACCCTGACCGACCTCACACGGGCAGTAAAACACGCGGTTGAAACGGCCAAGTGGCAGGCAAACCCAATGCATTTGCACCTGGATGCTGCAGCTGAAAAGGCCGAGCTCGAAGCTGCTTGGAAAGCTGTGGATACCATCGTCGAAACCGAGCGCGGCAAATTGCCCTTTGATAAAGTGCTGGTCAGTAAGGACGGTAATTATGTCTTTATGCTCGTGGTGCCTGCGATAAAATTTTCAGACATGACCGCAGGCCAGGCGCTGCTCACCGCGATTAAGCGCGAGGTAGACCGGTTGGCTCCTGAGAAAGTCGGCATCCATGTCAAAACCGCCGGCAATCTCGACATCATTCAGGAACAACACCACACCATGACCCGAGATTTGAGAAACGCCTCGATACTGGCCCTCGTGCTCGGAACGATTGTGGTCGCTGTATTCACCCGCAGCCTACTGGCCCCGGTCATCATCGGTCTGCCACTCGTCGCCGGGGTTGTTTGGACCTTTGCCATGGCCCGAGTGATCATCGGCCAACTCAATATCATCACTGGCTTCTTGGTGGCAGTTCTCATCGGGCTCGGCATTGATTTCGGCGTGCATATCTTCATTCGTTTTCAGCAGGAACGTCGGCGGCAAGGGGTGGACGGCCCAGGTGCTGTGATTCGGGCTGTCTCTGGTACGCTCCCGCCAGCGTTGACAAGTGCCCTCACCACTGCCGGGACCTTTGTCTCCTTTGTCATTGCCGACTTCAGGGGGTTCTCAGAGTTTGGTCTGATTGCAGGCATCGGCGTGATCTTTACCTTGACTGCCAGCTTTGCGCTCCTCCCAGCGCTCCTGATGGTAATGGCCGCGGGCAAAGAGAAGCGGGTGGACCAGGTGCAGTCGAGTAATATCCACGCTACGGCAAGGGTGCCCTCGCGCACCGCTTTAATTACCGTTATTTGCATTGGCGCTGTGGCTGTATTCGGCATTGCTAGCGTTGGGAAGATTCCTTTTAAGAACGATTTTAGGTTTTTAAGGGGTGCGTCCCCTGCCACGCGATTTCTCGATTACGTAAACGCCAACCTGGGCATAGAGTTTAATCCAGCCGTGGTCATTGCAGATACCCTCGAAGACGCAGCGGTCATCGCCGACATGGCCAAGACCCAACAACAGGCCGGGTTACCAGACGGCACCAATTCCCGTATCGGCAGGGTGTTTGCCATCGGCGATCTAATGCCAAACACGTCGAATGAAGCCCGAACGCATATCGCCGAACTTCGCGCTGTGCTGTCAGATCCCAAGCTGAATCAGGTCGAGGAAAAAGAAGGCAACCGGGCTCGCCAGCTCGCTCAGGCGCGAAAAATGGTTCAAACCGAACCGTGGGGATTGGAGGATATCCCCACGTCCCTGAGGCGTCGGATGACGACCCGCGATGGGGAGGGGTTCATCGTCTATATTTGGCCCAACGAGAGCAACGATGCGGACTACAAAGCCGCTGCCTGGGAGGACGAGCTCACCGCACTTTCAAAAAAAATATCCGCCGCCGGCATCTCCCACGACATGGCGGACGAGACCCTTATTATCGCTTGGATCTATCGCCTCATCCTGGCTGATGGCGGACCGCTGCTCATCATGGCCATTGCTGTGGTTTTCATTTTCTTACTATTCGATTTTAGAAGTATCCGGCAGACCGCCATCGCTGCACTCCCACTCGGCATCGGCATGGGGGTATTTGTCGCTATCATGCGCGCATGGGACATGGAACTCAACATGTTCAATCTCATTGTCGTACCGAGCATCATTGGGATTGGTATTGATAACGCGGTCCATATCTACCACCGCTACCGGGACGAAGGACCTGGTGAAATCTTAACAGTCATACGCACGACCGGCATGGCCGCGCTCCTCGCGTCTCTGACCACTGGCATCGGGTTTGGCTCCAGCCTGATTTCCCATAACCAAGGCTTGAAGAGCCTGGGAATGCTGGCAATTTGGGGTATTGGCAGCACGTTTATCGCCGCTGTCGTATTCTTCCCCTGTGCATTGTTGCTCCTCGAACGCCATGGACGAAAAAAGTGAGCCAAAAGCTACTCCAGGTACACCACCTGACCGCGGTTTTTAGTACGGACAACGGTGTTATCTACCCTGTGAGGGATGTTTCGTTTGACATTGCCCCTGGAGAAACAGTGGCGCTGGTTGGGGAATCTGGATCTGGAAAGTCGCTGACCGCATTGTCACTGCTTGGGTTGGTGCCTTCGCCGGGTCGCATATCTGGCGGCCGCGTGTTCTTTGAAGGACAGGATCTGTTGTTGCTTTCAAAGCGGGCCCTGCGCACAATCCGGGGCAATGAGATGTCGATAGTGTTTCAGGATCCAGAGGCGAGCCTGAACCCGGTGCGCCGCATTGGGGATCAGATCGCAGAGGCCATCCTGGTCCACGCTGACATCGAATTAGAAGTGGCTGAGCTGCGAGCGCTTGAAATGCTGCGACAGGTGGGCCTGCCATCCCCTGAGGAACGGCTAGCAGAGTATCCCTTTCAGCTCTCCGGCGGCATGCAGCAGCGGGTGCTGATCGCCATGGCGCTCGTGACGAGGCCCAAGCTGCTCATTGCAGATGAACCCACCACAAACCTCGACCCTGTGATGCGGGTGCAACTCCTGGCACTATTCGGGGCACTTGCGAGGGATCTGGGCCTGGCTGTCATGCTTATCACCCACGACTTGAGCGTTATCCCCAGCGTGGTCGATCGGGTCATGGTGATGTACGCCGGTGAGATAGTAGAGGTGGCCCCAACTGAGACACTGCTAGCAACATCCCGGCACCCTTACACACTGGGACTGCTCGGTTCGATTCCCAATTTGGACGGAACCGTTGTCCCCCTTGAGCCCATCCCCGGCCAAGTACCTAACCTTGAGGACCTGCCAACCGGATGTGTGTTTCATCCCCGTTGTGCGTTTTGTCAGCCCATATGTCACACCGAGCACCCCAACCTAGAGCAGGTGGCTGGTACAGCCCATATGGCCCGGTGTTGGCTCAACGATCCAGACGTCTGTCCCAACGGGTGGGACCGATGACCAGGCGCGATACCAGGGCGCTGCTCCAAGTGCAGGGACTTAAAAAATATTTTCCCGTGCGCACGGGTTGGCGACGCGGTGCGCGCCCTCACATCCGGGCATTAGACGGTGTGAGCTTCGAGGTGGCAAGGGGCGAAACCCTGGGGCTGGTCGGTGAATCCGGATGCGGCAAGACCACCTGCGGCCGCGCACTGATCCGATTGGTGATGCCCAGCGCAGGGCACATCCTGTTTGACGGGGTGGATGTGAGAGCGGCTCGGGGCGCTGTGCTCATCGGGCTGAGGCGTCGGATGCAGATGATCTTCCAGAACCCGTTTGCGAGCCTCAACCCGCGCAGGACCATGGGCGATATTGTCGGTGATCCCCTTGTCGTGCACGGTATTGTGAACCCTGGTGACAAAGTAGCGCGGGTGGCGGCGATATGCGATCAGGTAGGGCTCAGCCCTAACGATCTGTGCCGCTTCCCCCATGAATTTTCCGGCGGGCAGCGCCAGCGCATTGCCATTGCGCGGGCCATTGCGCTCGGCCCTGATTTTGTCGTGTGTGATGAACCAGTGTCGTCTCTCGACGCCTCCATTCAAGCGCAGATCATTCATTTACTCATCGATCTGCGTGAGCGCCTGCAATTGGCCTACCTGTTCATCTCCCACGACCTGGCAGTGGTGAGAAACATAGCGCACCGGGTGGCGGTCATGTACCTGGGGCGCATTGTCGAATTGGGTCCCAGGGACGCGGTGTTTACCGATCCCAAACACCCGTATACCCAGGCGCTGCTATCAGCTGCAAGATCCGGTCAGGCACTATCTGATCGGCCGTTACCCCTCTTGGGTGAGCCCCCGTCTCCCATCCATCCCCCTGTGGGCTGTCCATTTCACCCGCGTTGTCCCACAGCCTTGCGCGACTGCTCCAAAACCGACCCGCCATTAAACCCCCAACCCCAGGGTGGCTTTTATCGCTGCGTGTTGTGACCCCCGATGCTGCAAAAATGCTGCATAAAAAAACATTCAATGGTGAATTTTTTCTCCCTGTCACGGCAAATTTACTTGACAAACCAGTGCCCTGGAGGCTAGGTATTTAGCCTATTTCAGTGACAGAGCCGTCTATGATGGCAGGTGATGTGAGGGGCGATATGGACGCCCAATGCTTTGGTAAATGTTCGCACGCGGTCATGCGTCGAATGGCCGCTGACGGAGAGGTGAACGTATTGGTGCGCCTGGTTCCAATGGATTTCGAGACCGACCTCGCTCCAGGGGGTGCACGCATGCGTGAGCTTGAAACGCGCTTTAACGAGCACGCCGAAGAAGTGGTCCAGCTGATCCTGGACGCCGGGTCTGAGGTCAAACTGCTGCCTCTGGCCAACACCGTGGCCTCGCGCGTGGGACCGACGGTGCTCACCGCGCTTGGCAAGCATAAAAATGTAAAGAGCATCGAATTGGATGAACGGGCGAACATCCTACAAAACAGGAGATAGAAATGGATCAAAGCCGAGAACACAACGATTGCTACCGAAAGCGCGAGGCCCGAGAACTAGAGGCCCTGCGCAGCGAGGCAGGGGGCGATGTGATCGGGAAGCTGGACCGCGTCGTGCTCCGCGAAGTCCTATACGCGCGCCGTCAGAACGAGTTTGAAAAACTCATGAAGATGGATCAAGATGCGTGTCCTGCGCGCGTTATGGTCAACTTGAAAAGCGGTCTGCGTCAGGACGTAAAAACCGCTGAGGCGTTCAAAGCCCGGGTGGTGGACAAGGCCAAGATCTCCCCACCGGCAGTGACCGCCATCGAGCGGCGGCGGAGAGCGCGCATCCGCGGGGAAAAGGCCACAGCCCGTTTAAAAGAGAACTGCGAGAGCCGGGGGGTTCCGGTTAAAAAGGAAATGTGGCTCACCCACTCCCTGGTGATCGAAGCGGGTGAAGCGGATATCATTCGCCTGGCGCAACGCAGGGACGTGAACTCCATCAATCACGACAAGCGGGCGTTTGTCGCCAATCTGGACGTGAGTCGACCGCTGATTCGCGCCGACGATGTCGAGAGTTCGCTGGGGTACACGGGCAATGGGATTGACGTCGCTGTCTTGGATACGGGCGTGGACTTTAACCACGCGGCCTTGGCCGGATCCATGGGCAGTCAGCCCGCACCAGATCCCGGCCTGGGGGAAGGGGTCGGCGATTTTCACGGCCACGGGTCCCATTGTGCCGGCGTGGTCGGCAGCCGGGACGGGGGGCGCAGGGGCGTTGCGCCTGCGTGCACGATCCACGACATTAAAATAATGGATCAATTCGGGTCATCGAGCCCGGCAATTGCGGTGGCAGGCATCCAGGAGGCGGTCAACCAGGGCGTGGATGTGGCCAGCAACAGCTGGGGCTGGACCCACGCGGACGGCATGTGGGATTGCCCAGAGGGCCAGTGCGTGCTGTGTGAGGCTGCAGACAACGCGGTCAACAACAGTGGCTTGGTTTTTGTCGTGAGCGCCGGGAACTCCAACAACGATACCTGCTCTGAATACGACTCTCATATCGGCTGCCCGGGCAATGCCCGCGAAGCCATTACAATTGGCGCCAGTGACGACGGCGATGCAATGGCTGACTTTTCCAGTATTGGACCCACACCAGATGGCCGGAGCAAACCAGATGTGACCGCGCCTGGCGTGGATATCGGATCCGTGCGCGCAACCACGGGCAGCGATATGCTGGGCAATGCCGATCCCATCGATGCCGACTGGATCGATGCCAGCGGTACGAGCATGTCGTGCCCACACGTTGCCGGGCTGTGTGCGCTCATGCTGGAGAAGAATCCAGCTGCCACGCCTGCAGATATCAAAAGAACTCTGATGGATACAGCAGTCGATATCGGTGCCACCGTGGATGAAATGGGTGCGGGCCGGGTCGATGCAGTGGATGCAGTAAACGCAATCTAGCAATGAACAGGAGAAACCATGCCGAGTTATAAAAAAATAGATAAAGGCGATAATGGCCAGGAGCTAGTCGAGAAGTTCGCACACGATGCACTGGAGGCCTTTCGGGCGGATTTGCCCGACGCATATGGTGAACTGGTTAAAACATACAACGGCCAGGCAGTGAGCGCTGGGGTGTTTGGAATGGGAATGGTGGTGGTCGATGTTCGGGACGGAAAGGTTCGTATCAACCCGCGGCCGAGCAAGAAGAACGCGCCGATCGTGGGTCGGGGTGCCACCTATCCCGAGACCATTGCCGCCCTTGCCACGGGCAAGCTCACCGTGCTGGACGCCTATCACAAGGGCGACTTGGCAGTGCAAGCGCGCAAGTCCCAAAGCCTGCACGACGGCTACAACGAGATGACCAAGTACGCAGACGGAGCACTCAAGTCCAAGCGGCTGCAAAAGGTCTTTGCCGAATTCTGCAAGGCGGCTGATATCGACGTATGAAATCAACGCCGCTGTGGGGGGAGACAATCGCCGAGGGGCTCGCCCGTGTCAACGACTGTATCCAGGGGGCTGTGCAGACGGGGGATGCATTGATAGATGAAGTGGCGGGGTACTTGCTGTCCCGCGGTGGAAAGAGATTGCGTCCAGCCCTGACCCTGCTCGCGGCAGATACCGACGATGACGCTGCGGTGCAGGCAGCTGCAGCGGTCGAGCTGATCCACGTGGCATCCCTGCACCATGACGACGTGATCGATCGCTCTGACCGCAGGCGCGGCGACCTGTCTGTGAATGCGCGCTGGGGCAGCCATATCGCGGTCTTGGCCGGCACCCACCTTTTTGCCTGTGCCGGCCGATTGTTGACTTCTTTGGGTGACGAAGCTGTGCTGCAAGCAGGAAAGGCCTCGGACGACCTTCACACGGGATTGGCCCGCGAAACCGAAAACAATTACAATGTTCACCTCTCCCAAGAGGAATACTTGTCTATCCTGACCCTTAAAACCGTCAGCCTCTTTCAACTGGCCCTTGGTCTTGGATCCGCGTTGCACAGGGATGCGGAAACCCGCACGCCAGTGCTGTTCCAGTATGGCGAACACCTGGGGCTGGCCTTCCAGTTGGTCGATGATGTCCTCGACTTGACCGGGGACGCCGCTACCATGGGAAAGGACGTGGGAGACGACATCGACACAGGGGTCTATTCCCTGCCTGTGCTGATGACCCTTGCAACCCCGGCATATGGGCCGCGCCTTAGCGACATCCTGTCTCGGGAAGGACTCACGCCGGCCGAGCACATGGAAATCCGGGATATTGTACTGGGATCTGGTGCAGTGGATGAGGTGCGTCAGATGGCGGTTGATCGGGCGCACCGAGCTGTTGCAGCCAGTGATGAACTCCCAGACAGCCCGGATAAGAAATCTTTTCAGCGGATCGCCGAATTCGCAGTGGCGAGGGTGGCGTGATGGGATTTGATGTCGTGGTCGTGGGTGCAGGCCCTGGGGGTGCGTCAGCTGCGTACCACTTGGCAACTGCCGGGCTCCGGGTAGCGCTGTTGGAACGCCGGTCCTTTCCCAGGGACAAGAGTTGCGGCGACGGCATTACCCGCTCCGGCGTCAAGCTGCTGCGGGAAATGGGGGTGCTGGACGAGATCCCTTATGTCCACGTCATCCGGGGTGTCGCAGTCCACATGCAGGGCAAGGGGAGCCGCGACTTTCCATTTCCCCTCGATCGGTATCCCGGCACTGAAGCGCTCACGATCCCCAGACGCATGCTCGATGCGGCCATCTGTCGACAAGCGACCCGTGCTGGCGCCGAGCTTTTCGAGCGCGTCCGCGTGCGCGATCCACTGATCGAGGACGGGGCGATTGTGGGGGTTATCGCAACGGATTCAAAGGGGGAGCCGATGACCTTTCGCGGGCGTGCCATCGTGGCGGCTGACGGTGCCACCTCGCATCTCGCCCGCAGGGCCGGCCTCCGATCCGCGCCTGACAAGGCGCTCGGCATTGCGATCCGGGGGTACTACGAAGGTATCAGCGGACTTGATGATCGCATGGCATTCTACCTGCTCCTCAAGGATGCGACGGATCGCAAGCTCCTGCCTTCGTACGGCTGGGTGTTTCCCACAGGCCCGCACACGGCGAACATCGGCATTGGCCTGTTCGAGCGGGTCAAGGGGGAAAACATAAATCAATTAATGGCGCGCTTTCTAGAACGGTTACGATCCGATGATCGATTCGCAGCCATGTCACTTACCGGTACCCTGATGGGGGCGCCCCTGCGCTTTGACTTTGATCCAGAACGGTCGGCAAAGGGCCGGATGCTGCTGGTGGGGGATGCGGCCGGGTTGGTCAGTCCGTTTACCGGGGAGGGAATCAGCTATGCCCTCGAGTCAGGCCGCATTGCCGCAGATACGATACGGCGTACTTTGGCGCGTCATTCAGACGGAACCCGTTGCGGCGACGACTATTCCCTGAGGCTGGCCCAGCGCTTTGCTGGCTACTTCGAATCCGGCCGCCACTCAGGCCGACGCTATCGCATGGTTTGGAAGGCCCTGAGCAGCACGTTTCAAAGTGAGCGACCGCTCCATCGCATTGCCCGGCGCTTGGTCCTCGTTCCCGATGCCATCGACGAAGCAGGGCAGGGTGAGCTGCTGCAGGAGGTCGGTCCGCTGTTGCCGAAATCCATCGACGTCCAGGGCCTGCTCATTCGGGTCGCGGATCTGCTCAACCGCACGGTACGCAAGGACTGGCCGTTCCTCGCACGGCTGGGGGTAGGGCGTATCGGCCCGGGCAGCACGCCCTTTCGACCGTCGCTCCTCACTATTTTAAGCGCCCAGTTTGGGGATCCAAACGCCCCTGGCGTGCCAGAGGTAGGCGCAGCTGTGGAACTCGGCGCCCTCTCGATGTTTGCCCATGCCAGCATATCAGACCAGATAACTGCCGACGGCAATGCATTCACCCTGCTGGTGGCCGAGTTTTTACTGGCCAAGGGGTACGAGTTGGCCAGCAGAACTGGGACCGGTGCCACAGCACAGCTCGCCGAGGCTATCAGCCGCGCCGTCCAGGGCCGGATTCAGCAGCAGCGCCGGGCTTTTGATCTTGAGGCCCAGCGCACGACCGCTCTTGAGACCCTGCGACTGATCACAGGGACCCTGGGCGCCCTGCCGTGTCACCTGGGCGCCAGTGTGGCCGGGGCACCACTGGCCGCGATTGGTCCGCTCTCTGAATACGGTGAAAACCTGGCACTGGCCTACAGCCTTGTGGATGAATGCAGGGTAATAGAAGGGGCGACAGATGCAACTGCAGACGTGCTCTTGGCTGACATTGGGGACGGCATCTGGGGGGTCACTGTCCAGGCCGCCCTGGGCAGTGAACCATCTGCTGCCAAGCGGCTAGCTGAGCTGCTAAGCGCTGAACCCATCGATCCAATGGCAGTCAAAGATGTCATTGCGGCGACCAACGCTACTGACCGGGTTCGACAAGAGGCGATACGCGCATCAGAACGCGCACAAGAGGTGCTTACGTCATTGCCGAGCGGTGCGCCCCAAACCGCGCTCCTGCGATTGGCCAGGTATGCCGTGGATCGGGATGTGCCGAGCGGCGATCTTCACGAGATGCTTGCGGAGATGGGGTGATGGATACCTCTGAGACATTGGTTACTGCCATGCAGCGGGCTGCCAGGTCTGACAAGGGGGTGCGATTTATCGATACCTCCCAAGAAGGTGTGTGGCTGTCCTACGCGGATCTTTTTGATCGGTCAAACCGCGCAGCAACTGCACTGGCGGCAGCAGGGGTCTGCCCAGGCGATCGGGTGGCACTGATACTCAGAACATCCCCCACGTTTTACGATGCATTTTTTGGTGCACTCGGGCTTGGTGCCGTGCCAGTCCCCATGTATCCCCCATTCCAACTGGGCGTTTTAGAGGCCTGGCGCGAGCGCACAGCTGACCTGTTGCGCCGGGCCAAGTGCTCGGTGGTGGTTGTTCACAATCTCTACTTGTCCCTCGTCGAGGCCATGGATCTCGATGCCCGGGTCGTCAGCTTGGATGTGTTGCCGAGCCAAGCAGTGGCCCCCAGACAAGCCGATGCAGACGACGTGGCGCTGATCCAGTTTTCCTCTGGCACCACAGATGCGCCAAAGGGGGTGCGCCTCACCCATCGCCAAATATTGGCCAACGTGGACGCCATCCGTTCCCTCATTATCTCTGCCCTGCCCGAGCATCATCACACACACGTGGGTGCGAGTTGGCTGCCCCTGTATCACGATATGGGCCTTATCGGTTGTGTGTTCACTTCTCTGGTACACGCGGCCGAGTTGATCCTCATTCCGCCAGAGGTGTTTATGGCCCACCCCCATACGTGGCTCAGCGCTATCTCGACCTATCGCGTGACCGTGAGTCCGGCCCCGAATTTTGCGTTTGGTTACTGCGCGAGCCGGATCAGTGACGAGGACCTGGCCCAACTGGATCTGTCCTGTTGGAAGTTGATCTTAAACGGCGCCGAAGCCGTGACCCAGAGCGTGTGCGAGCGCTTTTTTGACCGCATGAGATCCACGGGTCTGGACGCAACCGCATTGACACCGGTCTATGGCCTGGCAGAGGCCGGCCTGATCGTGACGGCCAGCCCGGTCGCCCGCTCTCCGCGTTTTGAGTGCTTTAGCAGGCGTGCGTTGACAGATGCAGGACTTGCCGAGCCTGCCCCCGACACTGACGGCCTCATTTTGGCGAGCGTGGGCCCACCCGTTGGCGGGCTTCAGGTGTCGATCCGCGGACCTGAAGGATCCCCCTTGCCAGAGCGCTCCTTGGGTGCGATCCACATCTGTGGGCCTTCGCTCATGCTGGGGTACGAGGGAGAGCCCGAGATTTCAAAGGACTGGCTTGATACGGGAGATCTAGGGTTTCTCTACGACGGGGAGCTGTTTATCTACGGGAGAAAAAAGGACGTGCTGGTCATACGCGGTCGCAATTACGCGCCTGAGCCCTTTGAACAGGCTGCCCTGGGGATTCCCGGTGCCCGCTATCGCAGTGCGGCATTTTCGATTCCCGACCCAGAGACAGGCACTGAGTGCGCCGTCATCGTTGTGGAGCGATCCAAGATGCGAACCCATTCCGACGATGACATTGCCAAGGCTGTGACGCGCAGCGTGCGCGAGCGCACAGGCCTTGGCCCGCGGGATGTGGCCGTATGGGATCCCGGCACCCTGCCGCGGACCTCGAACGGCAAGATCCGCCGCGGTAAAACCCGGGCCCTCTACCTATCAACCATTGAAAGCAGAGGTATCGCATGACCCGACCCAAACAGAAAAAATCCCCTCCCAAGGCCCCTAAAAAAGGTAAGGGGAAGACAAAACAAAAGCTCGATACCCACGAGGATCTGGTCGCCCATCTGCCGACTATCTTGGCGCGGCTCAACGAGGATGAGGTATTGAACCGCATGGTCCTGATCAATCCGCTGCTGGTTCTCGAGGATATGGGCTATGTCCTCTCCCGCGAGTTACAAAAGCACATCCGCGGCACATTGGGGTTTCCCCAGCCCCTTGTCGACCGGATGGTGAAACTTCGGGCCCGGTTGCGCAAAGAAATTTGCCAGGCAGTGCCAGACGGCACGCCTGTTAAGATCCCCAAATCTCCAAAGGAGCGGGCAACGCTACTGTTCGACACCTTGGGACTGGGTTGCAAAGCAAAGAAAACCGATGCACTGACCGTGGAGCAACTGCCCGAATACACGCACCTGCATCCCATTGTGCCAACCCTTTACGAGCTCGGCAAGCTCGAACGCGGCAGCCTGACCTATCACACCCGGGGCACCTACGAAGCATTCAAAGCCGGGCAGATCCATCACCCTTGGATCAAACAGTTGCACTTCAGAGTGGAGGATTGATCAATGTCGCTGACATCGTGTTACAAATATGCTGTCCAGTTGCCCGATACCACCATGTCGAGATTGCTGCGCGCCACCATTGCCCAATCTGAGACCGCGCCGGTCATCGAAGCTTACCACGAGACAGATATTCCAGTGGGCGACTACCTGGTGACTGTCCACGCCTATCTGATCGACGATGATGACCATGTCTCATCAATGGGGTTTACAGCGACTGATCTGGAAACAGTGCTCACCCTACACGCGCACGTGGAGGTAACGGTGCAGGATTTTGACGGCCTTAACCCCATTGTCTACGGCGTGAGCTTTCAGATCCCCGGCACCACAGGCGTTTCTGCAGCAGATCCGCCCTGGCTCGAAATTCTGGTCGGCGACCTGGATCCAGATGATCTGGGGATTTCCGTTAGCGGCGGCGAGCTCGACCTCACGCCGACCGTGTTCGAAGGGCCCATCCACGAAATGTACGCGGAAAACACAGACCTGCACATATTTCACGAAATGCAACTGACCACGGAAGGGCAGAAACGCTTTACCGTGAGGACCGAAGATACAGATACCAACCCGATCACGGTAGAAGTGCCAGACCCAGCCACCCTGCGGGTCAACATTCCCGGCACCATGGAGATCTGGTCCACAGATATGCCCGCAGTGCTCGAGCACGAAGCCACCATGGTGATCACCGTGGACATACCCATCGTCGACCAGGAGGAGGGGGGCGTGCGCACGGTTATTCTCGATGTCGAGTCAGTGACCAGTGGCGATGTCTCGGTTGACCTCGTCTGGTCAGGCAGTGCACCGAGCTATGCCGCCCTCATCGACATTTTCATGCCGGGCGAAGTGGCCACGCGCATCAACGGCTTTGGCAACCAGGAACGGGAGCTGCCCGGTGCCGTGGAGGTGCAGACCCGCATGGAAGTGGCGATTGCCGACTTTGTATCGAACACCACCTGGGGACTCATTCCCCTTGAGAGCACAGGGGAGTTTCCCATTGACGAGGCTGTGCCAATGACCATCAACAGCGATACATTGGTACTGCTCATCGAAGACGAACCCGGCGAACCCTGTGACACCCCTGACAGCTTTGTGGGCACTGCCATGGTGGCGACCGGCATCGGTCACGTGGAGTGCCAGCGCCGCCTGGACGCGGCTTGCGACCAGGTGCCAAGCCTGCCCTCTCCAACGGTCAGCGGTTACTCGGTTACCCTGCACAGACCCACCATGAGCCTCGCCGACCCAGGGGATCACGGCATCGACGAAGGCCATATTTGGGTAGAAGGAACAGCTGTGGTGCACGTGGGCGGCTGTGTCGGCGATGTGGACGCCAGCTATGAAGGCGGCATTGTTTTAAGTGTCTCCACCGCGCCAAACGGGGATGTGAACTTTTCCGTCGAGATGAAAGGGTTCTCCGGAGACAATGAAAAAGACAAAAAAGAGGACATCGATCCCGAAGAAGTCGCGTCCTACCTCGAATCGCTAGATTGGGATTTCCCTGAAATCCCGACCGAATTTGAGGGGCGCGGCATCGTCGAGATCGATTTTAATGAATGTTTTATCGATACCCGCGGCATCACCATCGCGGGAGATGTCAGCGTGACCACGATCAACACCCTCCTCATGGGCACCGTCCTGCCAAAATCGGCCTTTTGGGCGAACCCGTAGGACGACGCCCACGGAGAAAGGAACAGAGCCATGCCAACACTACACGGATTTGTAAGCGCCCTTGAGACGCGATCGAGCGGCTGGGTCGAAGTTAAAATTCTCGCGCCCCACGCGTCCAACACGGTGGGCATTGCCTACATCACAAACCTGGACGGCGACCTGTCGATCGCCCATCGAAAGCTGGCTCAGGTCGGTTTATTGAGAGATGCGCTCGCCCATACCCTGCCCGTGGCAATCACCTATCAGGTCCAGGAGAATGAGGGCAACGTCATTGACGACGTTACCCTGCTGCCCTTGCGATCGATTGACGGTCGCCTGTCCACCGCCTGGGTCGAGGGGGTGGTGATGGGGGTTATGGTGCGGGAGCGAAATCCCGAGTCCACGGCGAGCCCCTATGCTGACCAGCCAGACGAAGCCCGGGTCGTCATTCTCTTAAGCGGCGGGAATATCGAGACCTACATCATCGATTTACAGCGGCCTCTTACAGATACCGGCCACGCCATTCGCCTGATGTGCGAGGCATCCCGGCGCACGCGCAGAACCCTGCGACTCCAGGTGCACTTTGATCGAGAGGAAAAGATGGGCACAGACGGCGGGATCGCCGTGGGTGCTGAATGGCCCAACCTGACGCCCCGCACGCTCAAAGAGGTGAATGCCTTTATCGAGCAGGTCGGTCAGCGATCAGAGAGTTACGACAATGGAGAACTGCGGACAGTGGATGCCATCTGGGTGCGCTATACCACTGCCCCAGATATGGTGCCAGAGGGGGATATCTCAGAGAACGGTAGTTTTCAACCGGTCACGGCGACTGCATGGCTCCACGTGGATTCACCCATGGTGGGCACGCTAAAGGACGCCTTGAGCCAAGGGCTCCAGGTTCGCCTGGGGCTGATCGAAGATGAGATTCACAGCGTTGAGATTTCCGGACCTCTCGGGAGTGCGGTCCGGCCCATCTGGGTGACCGTGTCCATGGATCCGATCTGTGACGACCCAGAAACCGTGTGCATCAATATACCCACCATCCAGGCCCCGAGCGACAAGGACTTGAACCGGGTCCCCCACGCGGTTGCGTGGCGAGGAGATGGGTATTTCAACAAAGGCATCTGGCGCTTTATTATCCTCTCTGGTGGTGAGATCTGCTTGAAGATCGACGGCGAGATACCGTGTGCCAAAGCATTAGCCGGGGCAGTAGGCGCCAGCAAGGTGCCCATGCCCGAGATAGCCAAGGGACGCGCAACAGAAGCGAGCTGGAATGATGTTGAGTATGAGTTATCTCGCAAACGCATCACAGGCATTGCAGCCCACGCTTACATGAATGGCATGCACAAGGTCCAGGTGATCATCCGCGGGCAAACCTGCAAGACCCCCTTTCGGATGTTGGTCTACCGAATTCGATAGAATAGTGCTCTCCCATGGTCGAGGAGGGAGCTGATCAATGATCGACACCCGCGCGCGTTTGTACGAGCTTATCCTGGAAATCGCCCCTGATGTGGCACCGGATCTCAACGACGACGCCCGCTTGGTGGGCGATCTGGGCTTGGAATCCGTGCAACTCCTGGAGTTGGCCGGGGACTTGGAGCAGTCATTTTCGATTAAAATAACCGAAGCCGACCTCTTTGGCATCGAAACCGTGAGCGACTTTGTAAAGGCGATTGAGCAAGCAGTGCGCAGCCGCGCGCTAATGGCTTAGAAAAAAACTTGACCGGCTGTTCACGCACGACCTGAGCGTTTTCCCGACATCGCGGATGGCTCGTGATCGAAAATTTTTAATCGCTGGTTGCAGTAAGGTAATATTTTTACAGATTTATATGTTTGATTTAAAAAAAATTTGTGAACGCATCAAAAAAGTTCTTGTCGATTAGGTGTTCCTGATTTTATGATGGAGATAATCAAACGTTCGTGTGTGTTTGGGGTAAGGAGCTCTTGGGGAAAAGCATCGGTTTGGGGGACCTGAAAGCTCGATTGACAAAAGGGAGGATGAAACGATGAAAAGGAAGAGAAGAGAAGAGAAGAGAAGAGAAGAGAAGAGAAGAAGTATAGCCTCTGTGCTGCCTTAAGCGTGTTGATTGCCGTTGGCTTGCTTGGGTGCGACGGCGATGGATACGAAATCGACCTTGAGACCCGGGCCGCGGGTCAGGATTTCAATAAAAATGGGGGCGAGCGTTTACAATCGGGTGAAGTACAAGCCGAGGGCGTAGCGACTGAAGAGGGCGAGGCGTCCCCACTGGCAAGCATACCGGCCCAGAGAGTACAAATTGCGCCTTTACCCGGGGCAATCTCCCACCAAATAGCAGCCCTTCCTGCGGCTGGGTCCGATCCGTCAGAACCGGCTGCGCTGACGCCCTTGCAGGCAGATGAGGCCGCGCCCAAAGACGAGGTGGAGATCACCTGGGACAAGCTGAGCGATAGCGCGGATGAGACCGTCAGTCACCTGAAGTTCACCGTAACCAACTGGAGCGAGACCCGGCCGGCACGGCGCACCATCGCCTTCAAGCTCAACTGCGACGGGCTGATGGACAAGAGCATTGTGCTCGACCTGGGAAGCTACGAATTCCAACCAAATGAGCGTCGAAAGTTCAAGGTAGACGTGACCCAATTGCCGCTCCAGAGTTTTTCCAATGTGCTGCAGGCGGGCATCGACGTTGAGATCACAGATTGGCGCCTGACAGACGAGCTGGGCGTGGACCCCCATCAGAGCTCGGAGATGAGCCAGGGGATTTATTACATTTTTACACCAGACTACAAAAAGGCGGCTTTTTTTAACGAAGCCGTGCTGATGCGGGAATTCGGCGGTCAGCTGTTCGAGATACCCGCAGCCGGGCAAATTGAGCGGTCCAAGTCCGACCCCATCGTGCTGGGCCGGATAAGGGAGCAAGACACGCGCGGGTTTAAGGAGGTGTTGTCTTCGGATCCGTCATATACCGTACAAGCCGAAGACGGCGATGCGCCCCACGGCCTGGTGGGCGCTGGCATTTCTGAGGAAGTAGCGGATGAAAACGGCCTGACATGGGATGTGACCTACGTAGACGGTGAACGGGTGCTAGTACCTCAACAAGAAGTTGAAGGGACTCGGGATAGTGGGTACTGGTTTTCTGTCAATATCTGCGCCCGACTGAAGGTCAAGTTCAATGATTCCGGTCTGGATACGGGAGGTTTTGGCGCGGACGGGCCCAAAGAAGACATATTCACGAACACGGACTGGGCCTACCAGTCGATTCCCCACGGTCGGTATAAAATCGAAGTATGGAAAAATGGGCAGTGGCAGACAAAGAAATTCTCAACGCTAAACAGCAGCGGGTGTACAGGAACGGTGTCATTAAGGAATGAGTTTTCCTCAACTTGGAGATTCAAGCTGTATTCGTGGTTTTATCGCAGCAGCAGTCGGTTTATCCGGGTGATGAGCTATAAGAACGCAGACTGGGATGATACGCATCTGGATGTATGGTACACCAATTTCACCGTACCTTATAATGGCGGCAGTTTGGGAACCATATATGCGGATCGTGGTGGTAGCTTTTTCGATTGGGAACAGTTCGTCACCGTGGCGGCATCGCGATTTATAAAGATGGCCAATACGCTAGGGATTCCCGATGACTACACGCTAAGGATAAGGGAAGTTGACGGTCCTAGATGCACATTCACAGGCGGCATCGCCTATCCCGACGAAGGGCGGGTCAACCTGACCGATGGGTGCGCCAAAAAGAAGTACCTTATTGGTCACGAGATAGGCCACGCCCTCGGGGCAGCCAAGGCTTACAATCTAAGGGGGCAGTCCGGCGACTATGGATTGGGGGATTGGCGGACATTGTGCAATTGCACGGACTTGTCCGGGGATGACCCAGACGAGTTTACCCACTGCTTGCAGAGCAAGGAACAGGTAAGAGCGGCGGAATCCGAAGGGTGGGGGCATTTTATCTCGACGGCGGCGTACAATCACAGGAGCGGGGACAGCGGTATTTTCGGTTATTACAAGCATATGAAGGTGCCCATGGGACCGTTTATCGTGGAGTGGCAGAATCCGATTCGGGTGGTGACCGCCAACAGCA
>JAAUYD010209379.1_pt1 | contig 32223 bp, 30 predicted proteins | sample 7278101 | NCBI WGS metagenome assembly JAAUYD01 (sample SAMN14350128, study PRJNA611818) | marine sediment metagenome | isolation source: surface marine sediment (0.6m) | place: French Polynesia: Moorea | collected 2018-08
CCGGCAGTTATGCCGACCTGTCGGTCTCACGGCTATTCCGTTTCGTCGCTGCCGAGGTCGCCTGACGTGTCCGGCGGCGGTCGCCGGCCGTGGCGTCCTGAGGCGGCCGGCCCCCGCCCCTCTGCGCCAGTGAGTTGGGACGCAAAGCGGGAGAACGAGAAGATCTCGAGATCGAAGCCGGGTGCACGGTCCAGGAGCAGATCGGCCAGAATCTCTCCCAGGACGGGGGCGAACTTGAACCCGTGCCCCCCCAAGGCGACGGCAAACACGTTCGCATGGGCGGGCAGCTGTCCCAGCAGAAAATGGCCGTCGGGCGTTTCCGTGTAGAAGCAGACCCCGCTGGCCGCTGGAGAACCGTTGAGACCGGGCAGGTGGCGTCCCAGGACCCGCGTCAAGGCCGCCACCTCCTCGGGTGCCACCGGCGGTGCGGCGGCTGTCGGATCACAATCGGCGAGGGGCTTGTGGAAGGCCGCCTTCACCAGACCGCGGTCGGTAACGGCCGGCAGGGTGTAGAATTCCTGCACCTGCCCGGCACCGCCTGTCCGCCGCTCATCGGGGATCTGCCAGAAGTTGACCGGCAGACGGCCCAGCGCATAGCGGCGCCGGTCGGGGGCCGCATACCAGCACACGGGGACGCGCTTGGGACGCAGCAGACGGCCCTGCGTGCCCAGTAGGGGGGCCGCCCGGGCGCCGGCGCTGACGAGAAGGCGACCGCTCTCGTAGCACCCTGTGGCCGTTCGGATCTCCAGGGCGCCGTCCCGCTCCCGCCAGCCGACAACGGGTTCATTGAATCGCAAACGGGCGCCGGCCGCCCCAGCCCGGTCGCGCATGAGGCGCAGGGCCCTCTCCGGGAAAACAATGCCGGCCTCGCGTTCGAGACCGGCAACGAAATCGTCCGGCACCGCCAGGGGTGGCCAGCGGCGGCGCACCTCGGCCGCCGTGAGGCACTCATGGGCGATACCGTGGGCCTTGGCACTGGTGAGAAATCCCTTTACGGCCGTTCCCTCAGCGGGACCGATGGTGAGATTGCCCGTGGTCACCAGCAGCATCTCACCGCTCTCCCGCTCCCAGCGCCGCCACAGCTCCCAGGCCCGCTGCGCCATGGGCACGTAGGCGCTCCCCTCGAGATACGCCCGGCGAACACTGCGGGTTTCGCCGTGGTGGCCGCCCAGGAGATGGGGCGGACGGTGGGCGTCCAGCCCCAGCACACGGACTCCCCGCCGGGCGAGTTCCAGCGCGGTGGCCAATCCCGCGGTGCCCAGGCCGACAATGGTCACGTCAACAAGCGTCATTGTACCTCCCTCCACCAGAATGGGAATCACCGTCGGCCAACCTGCCGGAATCCCGGTGTCTTCAGGATACATCCCTAAAGGTGGGGCGGCCGTCTGAGGCGCCCCGCCCACCCTACCCCGCATACGCCGATGCGGTTCAGCCGGCCGGCACCTGCAAGGATCGGAAAACGAGCACCCCTCCCAGCGGTTCTCGCCGCAAACCAACGCATAATAAACATTCAAGAAACACAATGCAGCAACCGATACCAGGGATCAGACGTCCGCCGTACCCTTCCGGACAGGCTCCACGATCAACGCTCCAGATACCGACGATTCAGCGCGTTACGCGACAATGAACAGGGTCCAGAATTGGCGAGGCCCGGCGGTGCGCCAATTCTGATCGCATACAAGATCCGCTCACATATTGGCAGTCACCCAGCCGCAGTACGGTCGCGGTCCCTCTGCGACGTCGCCGGTCAGATCGCCGGCGGCGAACGCGCCGTGGGTGCGACCGCATGCACATCCCCTTATCGAGGAAAGGAGCCTCAATCCATGGTCACTCAGCGTTTCAAACAATGGTTCGGTATCGGTGCCCTCATTTTACTGCTGCTCAACTTCATCGCCTGCGGCGGATCCTCCTCATCCAGCGAGGCGCCATCGATCAGCGGTGTCGTGGCCGATGGGTATCTCTCTGGCGCCAGAGTCTTTCTGGATCTCAACAACAACCGCCTTTGGGATACGGACGAGCCCTACGCGCTCTCCTCGGATGACGGCACCTACACCATCTCCGAGATTACGGCGGAAGACTATGACAGCTTCCCCGTCGTGGCGGAGGTCACGGTGACCACCACCGATCAGGACACGGGCAAGACGGTCAGCCACCCTTACACCCTGGTTTCACCGGCGGGTCGTCCCGAATTCATCAGCCCCCTGACCACCATGGTCCAGGTCAGCTATGAAAGCAACCCGGACATTACGCTGGACGAGGCCCATGCCGCAGTGAAGGAGATGCTCTCCATGGAGGATGCAACCGGCGTGGATCTGTTCACGGACTACGTGGAGGAGAAGACGGACGGCGACAGCGACGCGGCCGCATATGCCAAGCTGCACAATGTGGCCCAATTGAGCGCCCGTATCATGGGGGCCAATCTCGCCGATCTCGAAACGGCCGCTGACAGTGCTGGCGTCGATGTAGAAGCCGCCAAGGACGACCTTCTCCGGCTGGCCGTCAAAGAGATTATGCAAAGCATGGAGCTGATCGAGGATACCGCTACCGAGGAGACCGATTTCGACGCCGATCAGAAAGTGCAGGCCCTGCAGATCGAGTTCGATACCAGCGACATCGCCGCAGAGATCGAGTCGGTGCAGGCCGCCCTGCAATATCAAGTTCCGGCCCTTCGCTGGGCGGCCGTCCTGCGGGATCATCGGCCTGACGGCAGCAAGGATATGCTCTTCATGGCCCTGGAACAGGAGTTGACGCTGACCGATTATGTCTTCAGTGTCGTGGGGCCGGATGACACCGAACATCTCTTCTCCACCGACGACCTGTATGAAGATCCTTACGCCCCCGTCGCCTGGTATAAACTCTTCGACAGCCTGCCGGAGGGCACCTACACCTTTTACGTTACGGAACCGGGCGGTCAGAAGATCGCCGTAGCAAGTGAAACGCATGCCCACGACGAGGTGCCCAGCCTGGAGCTGAGCGACGCCGATGTGGTCATCATCAACGGGGCGTATTCGCGTGTCTATCATGACACCCTGAACGGTACCTATTACTACCGGATGGCCATCCTGCACCGCCCGAGCGGGGAGATCGTCTATCGGTCCAAAATCCGCGAGCGCAACGTGCAGTACTTTCCCAGCGAATACGCCACCGCCGACTACGATTACCGTCTCGAAGTATGGAATCACCGGCTCCTCAAAGATGCCACCGCCCGCTCCCGGACGGCCTGGACAGCCCTCAACCCCGGCGGCAGCGCCACCGCCGTTGACACCTACACCGAGTTTTTCAAGGGGTATCGGCGCATCCGCTACGGCGCTGACGGCATTACCACAACCGGCAGCAGCAACCGGCTGGTGCTCCAGATCGGGATCACCAATCCGGACGACATCGCCGCCCTGGTCATCACCGACCCTGCGGGGGACACTTTCTACGAGTTCGACCTGAGCCTGACCCCCGGTGAGGAGGCCTCAGAGGGAGGTTTTTACTTTCTGCGCGGATCGGGAACCAATAACGATGGCGTCGCCTACGCCGATTACTTTTTGATGATCTTTGGCAGCACCGCCAATGGCGAATACACCTGGCATGTGGATACCGTCTCGGGCGATGACTTCACCCGCTCGGTGACCATCTATGACCAGACCGCCCTGCCCTGCGTCGATCCGAGCAGCGTAGTAGTGACGGAAGATACCGCCGGCGACATCACCTTCGCGTGGGATGCCGTCAACTGGGGCGGCAAATCGCTCTTCTACCGGGTCAGCATCGTAAAGGGCGAGGATTGGGACAATGGCTATTACGCACTGCGGGTGCCCACCAACCAGTGGACGGGCAGCAAAAGCGACATCGAAGCGGTGATCGGCGGTGCCCTTGATGGGGGCGACGTGGTCTTCTCCGTCTGGGTGATCGATTCCCAGTACCCATCGACCGTGCACAATCGAACCGATTTTGCACCGGTGGACCTGAGCATTGGGACCGCCGCGACGCCATAAGTCTCCCCTTCCCGCCAAGCAGTCTCGACACCGGTGGTGGCGTGCGATAATGCGCCACCGCCGGGGAGACCCATCTGCCCGACGGGGCGCCCTGGACCGCACCGCGGTCATCTCCCGAGAATTCCTTCCAATGCCGCCGCCCATCCCGACGGTGGGCGACGAAAATGCTAAAGCGCATTCAGATTGGCCAGATATTGTTCGGCCTGATCCAGCAATCCCCGCTGGTTCTCCGCGCTCATGCGTTCCCAGGTCCGGTACATGGTCGCCATACGCGGATTGCCTTCCAGGAGCGGGCGGCGGCGATGCAGAAAATCCCAATAGAGGCTGTTGAAGGGACAGGCCCCCTCCCCGAAGCGCAGCGTGGCCTGGTAATGGCAACGGCCGCAGTAGTCGCTCATCTTACGGATATAATTGGCGGAGGCCGCGTAGGGCTTGGTGGCCACGATGCCGCCATCGGCGAACTGGCTCATCCCGCGGGTATTGACCAACTCCACCCACTCGATGGCGTCGATGTAGATGCCGAGGTACCAGGCATCGACGGCCTCCGGTTGGATGCCGGCCAGGAGGGCGAAATTGCCGGTCAGCATGAGGCGCTGAATGTGGTGGGCATAGGCGTGTTCGAGCGATTGATCGATGGCGGCGCGCAGACACGCCATACGCGTCTCGGCGGTCCAGTACCAGTCGGGCAGGGGGCGCCGATGGTCGAAATGGTTCATTTCACCATACTGGGGCATGTGGGCCCAGTAGATGCCGCGCACGAATTCGCGCCAGCCGAGGATCTGGCGTACAAATCCCTCCACCTGGGCGATATCGAGGTCGGCTGCCGCCATGCGGTGCAGGGCGCCCTCGATCACCTCCATGGGATGGAGCAGTTTGGTGTTGAGGGCAAAGGAGAGCAAAGAGTGGTAGAGGTGCCAACTGGCGCCGGTCATGGCGTCCTGGTAGGTCCCGAAATGGGGCAGACGGTGCCGGAGGAAGTCGTTCAACTGGGCCAGGGCCTGTTCGCGGTTTACCGGCCAGATCAATCGTTGGGGCGCGATCCGACCGATGGTCTTGACCCCGCACGCCTCAATCATGGCGACGATATCGCGGACATCGTTCTCCTGCAGCAATGGTTCGGGCAAGGGTACCGCTTCGTCGTAGCGGCTGCGGTTGCTGTGGTCGTAATTCCAGCGGCCGCCTCGCGGCTTGCCCTCGTCGATCAGGATGTCATGGGTTTTGCGCATCTCACGGTAGAAGCTCTCCATCAGAAAACGCTTCTTCCCGGCGAACTGCTGGGCGACCGCTTCGCGCTTCGTCAGGAAGTGCGCCGTGTCCACCGCCTCGGCGGGAAGCGGCGACGCCTCGGCGAAAGCAGCCAGTTGCTGATCGAGACGATATTCGTCGGGCAGCAGATATTCGACGCGTTCGATACGCTCCCGATCGATCAGTCGCTGCAGGTTCTCCGGGATGGAGTGGGTATTGTCCGGATCATCCAGGCGCAGGTAGATGACGCGGTGCCCCCGCCTGGCGAGATCGTCGGCGAATTGCCGCATGGCGGCGAAAAATGCGGCCACCTTCTGTATATGGTGGGCCACATAGTCGGTTTCCTGGCGCACCTCCATGAGGGTGTAAACCACCTGCGCGCTTGGCCGGGCAAACCAGTGGTGCTGGTGATTGAGTTGGTCGCCCAAAATCAGGCGCAGTGTTTGGGGGGCGGTCATCGTTCGCCTGCTTTCATGAAAGGGTTGCCGCTGCCGGCGCGGGAAATCGCCGGGCGAGAATCTGGCGGCGGTAATCGAAGATCGCCGCCAATCGTCGGTGGACCCACCAGCCCTGTAGCAGCCCGCCGATGGGGCCCCATCTGAGGGCGTAGTGCACCACGTCCGTCATCTCGGTGCCGCCGTTGACCGCATCGAATCGGTGCTGGTGGTGCCAGAAGCGATAGGGTCCGAAGCGCTGCTCATCAACGAAGAAAGCGGGCCGTTCCACGTGGGTGATCTCCGTTACCCAGGTTAGCGGCAGCCCCGGGATGGCGGTCACCCGGTAGCGGATCAGCATACCCGCATGCATGGCGGCCGGCACGGGATGGGTCAGCCGGAGATTTAGCCAGGCGGGCGTGATGGCGTTCAGGTTGTGGGGCGAAGAGAAGAACTGCCAAGCAGTTTCCAGCGAGACCGGCAGTCGTTGAATCCGCTTGAGATGGTAAAGTTTCATGCCCCGCCATCCCGGCGACGCATCTCCTCCTGGCGCATGGGCATGGTGTCGATGCGATCGAAGATCGCCTGCAGCGCCGGCGGCGATCCATAACGCCCCTTGTCGCCCCCATCTTTGCCGATCAGCACAATTTGAAATTGGTCGGCGGGGACGCCGTAACGCCGGCGCAGCAAGTCGGCATCCTCGTCCGACATGGGGCTGTCCGGGCCTTGCGCCGTTCCGACGGCGAAGATGCGAAACACGAGAAGATCCCGGTCCTGCACCGCCGTCCGCTGCTGGTGAAGCTGACGCTCCAGTTCTTGGTAGGCAGCATCGGAAGGCGTGGCGGCGAACACCAGCAGCAGACGCTGCTGCCAGCGATAGGGGGAGAGATCGCTGGTCGCGGCCGTCGAAGCCGGTACCATGAGGGTTAGACAGATGAACGCAATGCCGACACGCTGGGCGGGCATGGGGATCCCTCCGGAATAGATGGTCAGGGTGGCGTAACACACCCCTTCAAACTAATGCCGTCCTGGAGCGTGTAAAGCGGCGAAGATCTGCAGAGCGTTGCGACCGGCACGGCCCGGTGGGTAAGGGCGGCGCTTGACCCCCGCCCATGATCCCTTATGTTGGTAGCTGCGATCGCGCCAGGCGCGAAGCGATCAACACCAGCAAGAGGATGGGATCATGATTCAGAAACGACGCATCGGCATCATCGGTGCCGGTCACGTCGGCGTCGCCGCCGCCTACGCGATCTTCCTGCGGGGTCTGGCCAGTGAGATCGTGCTGATCGACAAAGATGGGGACCGGGCCGACGGCGAGGCAATGGACCTCACCCATGGTCAGGCGTTTGGAGAAGGGGTGCGGGTCACCAGCGGTGACTACGGGGATCTCGCCAACGCTCAGGTGGTCATCATCACCGCCGGTGTGGCCCAACAGCCTGGAGAATCCCGTCTGGCGCTACTCAACCGCAATGTGGCGGTATTCGAAGAGATCGTCGGCCAATTGGATCACCGCGCCCCCCAGGCAGTGCTGATCATCGCCAGCAACCCGGTGGACATCCTTACCCATGTCACGCAAACGCTGAGTCGGCGGGATCCCCATCGCATCATCGGAACCGGCACGCTGCTGGACACGGCCCGCTTCCGCGCCCTTCTGGGCCAACATTACGGCGTCGATGCCCGTTCGGTCCACGCTTACATTCTGGGAGAGCATGGCGACAGCGAGGTGCCCCTGTGGAGTTCGGCCAGTATTGGCGGCGTGCGTCTGGCTGGGCAGACGGTGATGGGCATCCCCTTCGACCACGCCGGCATGCAAACGCTGTTTGAGGCCGTCCGAGATGCCGCCTATGCCATCATCGCCCGCAAAGGGTACACCAACACCGCCATCGGAACCGCTATTCTACGCCTGGTAGCGGCGATCCTGGATGATCGCAAAAGCGTCTTGCCAGTGAGCCGTCGTGTAACCGGCGAATATGGGCTGGAGAAGGTCTGCCTGAGCATCCCATCGGTGATCGGTCGCAACGGGGTTGAAGGCGCCATTTTACCGCCGCTCGACGCAGAAGAGGATCGGCGACTGCGCGCATCGGCCGCCGTCATCGCACGGGGCCTGGCCGACATCTCCCTTTGAGCCCGACGATGGAGGACCAACGAGCGCCAATTGTCCACCACCTGATGGACGCCCCCAACAGATCCGTTTGGGTGAGGAGGGACTATGCTGGACAGCGGCCTGCAGATCACGCCCAAAGGCCTTTACTGCCCCGAGGGGGATTTCTACATCGATCCGGTGCAACCGGTGCCCCGCGCCGTCATCACCCATGCCCATGCCGATCACGCACGTCCCGGCAGCCGGGACTATCTTTGCGCCATGCCCGGCCGGGACCTGCTGCAGGCCCGTCTGGGAGCGGCCGCACGGATCGAGAGCATGGCCTATGGGGATCGGCGCCAAATTGGCGGCGTTACCCTCTCCCTCCATCCGGCCGGCCACATCCTCGGATCGGCCCAGATCCGCATCGAGCGCGGCGGACGGGTGAGCGTCGTCTCCGGTGACTACAAGACCGACCCGGATCCCACCTGCACGCCGCTGACGCCCCTGACCTGCCACCACTTCATCAGCGAGTCCACCTTTGGACTGCCCATCTTCAAATGGCCCGCCTATGAAACGGTGATGGCCGAGATCAACGCCTGGTGGGCGGCCAACCGCGATGAGGGCCTTACCAGCGTGCTCTTCGTGTACGCCCTCGGCAAGGCGCAGCGCGTTTTGGCCGGCCTCGACCCCGCCATCGGCCCCATCCTGACCCATGGTGCGGTGGAGAAGGTCACCGCCACTTACCGCAACGTCGGCGTGGCCCTGCCGGCGACCCGACACGTGGATGCCCCTGACACCGCATCCGACCGGACCGGCGCTCTGGTGCTGGCGCCACCTTCCGCCCACCATCCCGCCTGGATGCGTCGCTTTCGCAAGCGCGCCACGGCCTTCGCCTCCGGGTGGATGCGAATTCGCGGGCACCGACGGCGGCGCGCCGTGGACCGCGGGTTCGTCATCTCCGACCACAGCGACTGGGAGGGGCTGGTGGCCACCGTCACCCGGAGCGGCGCCGACTGGATCGGCCTCACCCACGGCTACGCAGCCGAGATGGCCCGCTGGCTGCAGGACCAGGGCCACACGGCCGAGGTGATCGATCTCTCCGACAGGCCAGCGCCGGATAGGGGAGACCGTTTGGAATGAAATTGTTCGCCGACCTCTATCGCCGCCTGGATGAAACCACCCGCACCAATCGCAAGATCGCGGCCATGGTGGCGTACTTCCGCACGGCTCCGCCAGAGGACGCCATCTGGGCCGTGCGGTTTCTCACCGGCCGCAGGCCCCGCCGGGGCGTTGCCACCCGCCAGCTCATGACCTGGGCGGCTGAACAGGCCGCCGTACCGAATTGGCTTTTCGAGGCCAGCTATGAGGTGGTGGGGGATCTGGCCGAGACCATCGCCCTGCTGCTGCCCCCGCCCGTTCGACAAAGCCGCCGCGCCTTGCACAATTGGGTGGAGGCGGATCTCCTGCCGCTGAAGGACATGGCACCGGAGGAGCGCCGCGAGGTGGTGCTGCGGGCCTGGACCGAAATGGATACCGGCCAGCGCTTTGTCTGGAACAAACTGCTCACCGGCGGCTTCCGCGTCGGGGTCTCCCAGCGACTGGTGGTGCGGGCATTGGCGGCGGTGAGCGGCGTTGAGGCCAACGTGATCGCCCACCGCCTCATGGGAGAGTGGGCGCCCACCGCGGCCACCTACGGTCGGCTGCTCTCCAGCGACACCGAGGATGCCGATATCAGCCGCCCCTATCCCTTCTACCTGGCCTACCCACTGGAGGCACCCATGGCCGAGCTGGGAGATCGCGGCCAGTGGCAGGCGGAGTGGAAGTGGGACGGCATTCGCGGGCAGATCATCAAGCGCGGCGGGCAGGTGTTTATCTGGTCTCGGGGAGAGGAACTGGTAAGCCACAAGTATCCTGAGGTGCGCCAGGCGGCCGCCCAACTGCCGGACGGGACCGTCCTGGATGGGGAGATCCTTCCCTGGCGCGCGGGCGGTCCACTTCCCTTTGGGGAGCTCCAGCGCCGCATCGGTCGCAAAAGCGTCGGCAAAAAGCTGCTGGCCGAAGTGCCGGTGATCTTTTTGGCCTATGACCTGCTCGAGTGGGACGCTACGGATCAACGTCAACGACCGCTGAGCGAACGGCGCGGGCGACTGGAACAGATCGTCGCCGGGCTGGGAGACAGCCGCCTGAGGATATCGCCAACGGCGGCTGCGCCGAGTTGGCAGGCACTCGCGGAGCTGCGTCGGTCGGCCCGCAGCCGCGGTGTGGAGGGGTTCATGCTCAAACGCCTGGATGGCGCCTATCAGGTGGGCCGGCGGCGGGGCGGCTGGTGGAAGTGGAAAATCGACCCGCTGACGGTTGACGCAGTATTGCTGTACGCCCAGCGCGGACATGGCCGCCGGGCGGGCCTCTTCACCGATTACACCTTTGCCGTGCGCGACGGGGAGAAGCTGGTGCCCTTCGCCAAGGCCTACTCCGGTCTAACCGACGCCGAGATCCGGGAGGTGGACCGCTTCATCCAGCGCAACACCATCGACCGCTTCGGGCCGGTGCGCTCGGTGCGACCCGAACTCGTCTTCGAGATCGGCTTCGACAGCATTCGTCCCTCCACCCGGCACAAATCGGGCGTGGCCGTTCGCTTCCCCCGCATCTTGCGCTGGCGTCGCGACAAACGCCCGCGCGATGCAGACACCCGCGAAACCCTGGCGGCATTGATGTCGGCCACCGGTAGGATGGCCGCCACCTTCCCTCAATAAGGGCCCTCTCCTGAGATCCGTCGATCCCACCGTTCCCCATCTCACCACCGGCTGGTCGGCTAGCAATTTTTTAACCCTTTCCTCATCACCGCCTCATCTTTGGATTTGTATGGTTGTCCGTACAAATTCGGAGGCCTTATGCAGGTGAACTTGCCATGACACGCACCCAAACGTTGCGCAAACAATTACTCAAACTGATTCAGGCCCGCAGCGCCGCTGCGGGGCAACAGATCCCGCCCGAGCTGGCATTGTGTGATCGCTTTCGGGTCAGCCGCCACACCATGCGGGCGGCGATCGGGGAGTTGGTCCAGGAGGGCTATCTCTACCGCATCCAGGGCAAGGGCACCTTCATCGCGCATCAGAAGATTCATGTGCCGGCCCAAGCGAAGCTGAGCTTCCGGGGCATCGCCGAGGCGTGCGGGTACGCACCCGGCATCACGTTTCTTTCGGTGTACGCCTGCCATGTCGAGGAGCAGCAGCGCGCAGCGGCGGCATTGGAGCACGTGGTGGGCGAGCTGTGGTGCGTCGAATGGGTCCGCAGCCTCGACGAGACCCCATTGGTCTACTCTCGCGCCTACCTGATCAAAGACCGCTTCCCCGACCTGGCGGATCACATCCGGGATGACGTTGACCTCTATGAACTGCTCTGCTGTCACTACCCGGTGCCGGCCATCGTAAAAGAGCCCTACACCCTCGAGGTGGCCCCGCCGCGACCGGACGAGATGCAGGCCTTGCAGATCCCCATCAGCGTGCCGGTGTTCGTGGTGAAAAGCCGGTCTTCGGACAGCCAGGCAAATCGCGTAGATTACCGTACCAGCATCTCCCGCAGCGACATGATCAAATTCACCAACCTGACCTTTGAATACGACAACCGGCATGTGTGAGACCGCCGAAACCTGATGGAGATCCCCATGCAGACCGCTTTGGCCCAATTGAAGGAGCATCACTTCGATCCCGTCCGGGACAGTCAGCTTGTCTTCCGAGATCTTATGATGGCCCTGGCCTTTCCGGGTCAACAGCGCCGGCTGCGTCGGTTACCGTTGGCCATCGCCAGGGCCGATGTGGCCCATACGCTGACACCTCTGTTGACCCTCTTGGATCTGGAGACCACCTTCCACGTCGCATCCGCCGATCCGTCGCAGCAGCAGACCATCACCGACTACCTGACCATCAATACCAACAGCCGCGCCACGCCTTGCGAGGCAGCGGACTTTGTCCTCTGCTTGGACGCCGGGTTGGGCAACCGCTTTGCGACGCTGAAGAAGGGTTCCCTGGCGCAGCCCAATGAGAGTGCCACCGTCTTCTACCGGGTGGAGGAACTCGCCGGTGAACCCGGGCAGGGGCGGGTGCAGCTGAGCTTGGAAGGTCCGGGCATCCGCAGCCGGCAGATGCTCTGGGTGAAGGGGCTCGCTTCGGCGGAGTTCGACCATTGGACGTCTTCCCGGAAGGGCTATCCACTGGGAATTGACATCTATCTGATCAGCCCCACGGGGGATCTGGTGGGGATTCCACGCTCCGTCGGGCTGTCGGTGTCAGGAGGTCACGCATAATGAGTTATGTGGGAGTCAAGGGGGGCAAGGACGCCATCCTCAACGCCGAACAGCTGGTGGAATACTATCGCTGCCGCAAAGGTGGGCGGCCGCTGGCGGTGGATCAAATCCAAAACCAAATGCGGCTGCTGGTCGACAAGGTGATGAGCGAGGGGTCTCTCTATTCACCGGAGATCGCGGCCATCGCCTTGAAGCAGACCGAAGGGGACCCCATGGAAGCCGCCTACTTGGTGCGCGCCTTCAGGTCCACCGTCTCGCGGACCTGCTTCTCGGTACCCGCTAAGAGCGAGGAGATGTTTTGCATCCGCCGCATCTCCTCCTCCTTCCAGGACATTCCCTGGGGTCAGGTGCTGGGCCCCTCCCGAGACTATGCCCAGCGCCTGATCCGGTTTGACCTGAAAGATGAGGCGCACTTGGCCGTCGATCCACCCAGAACCGACGATAACGCCCCCCTGGACGAACCGGTGGAGAAGGTGGTCGCCTATCTGCGCAGACAGGGGCTGATGGAGACACCCGTAAAGGACCACGACCAGGTGCCCTACGATATCACCCGTCAGCCGATGGCCTTCCCCATGGACCGGTCGGCCAGATTGCAGCGTCTCACCCGCGGCGAGGATGGCGCCGTGCTGGCCTTGGGCTACGCCAGTCTGCGCGGCTGGGGGAGTGTCCACCCCACCTTGGCGGAGGTTCGGGTCGGGTATCTACCGGTGAAAATCCGCCACCCTTACTGGCGGACCGAGGTGGTGATCGGCAGCGTCATGGTGACGGAGGTCGAAGCGATCTGCAGTTTCAAGAAGGTAGAAGATCCCCAGAGCGGGACGGAACGCTATCTCTTCACCCTGGGATACGGAATGGTCTTCGGCCACAACGACCGCAAGGCGATCGCCATGTCGATCCTCGATCGGGCCCTTTGCGCCGATCAACCGACGTCACCCGTCGAGGATCAGGAGTTTGTTCTCTTCCACATCGACAACATGGAATCGCAAGGCTTTATCTCCCACCTCAAGCTGCCCCACTATGTTTCCTTTCAATCGGCCCTGGACCGCATCCGCAGTATCCGCGACAAATCCAACAATACCCGCGCCAACACGCCGGCGTCATAGGGGAAGACGCAATGTACAATTTCGCCTTATTGGATGAAAGCTCCAAACGGGAAGTTCGCCGGGCCTTGCTCAAGGCGATCGCCATCCCCGGCTTTCAGGTACCCTTCGCCTCAAGAGAACTGCCCATCTTCTTCGGCTGGGGCACCGGCGGGCTTCAAATCACCCTCTCGATCATTGGACCCGACGAGGTCCTGAAAGTCTTCGACCAGGGGGATGACGACAGCGTCAACGCCGTCAACCTCAAGCGCCTGATTCAGTTGACCACCGGGGTGGAGGTCACGGGCCGGACCCAGGCAGCCACCCTATTGCAGACTCGCCACCGGATACCGGAGGCCCCCCTGAGGGCCGATCAGGTCCTGGTGCTTCAGGTCCCCATGCCGGAGCCCCTGCGCAAAGTGGAGTTCCGGGAGTCGGAGACCGTCCGCATGCATGCCGAGAAGGATTACGGCAAGATGTATGTCAAGCTGTATGAGGATGTGCTCCACCATGGCGAGATCACCCTCGCCTCGGACTACCCCGTGCTGGTGTTCGACCGGCACCTGATGGCCCCCACGCCGATCCCGCGTTGGGACGTCCCCAAGCTGCACCAGTCCCAGCACCTGAGCCTTTTCGGTGCCGGGCGGGAGAAGAAAATCTACGCGATACCGCCCCATACCGGCGTCGAGCCGCTATCGCTGGAGGACCACGCCTTCCGCGTGGAGGATTTTTCGAGCAAGGCCTGCATCTTCTGCGGCAGCACGGCCGCCTACCTCAACGAAATTCCGGCGCCCCAGGGTGCCCGGCAGGCATACGCCTGTAGTGATGTCGCTTACTGCCACGCCCATCGAACCACCCGAGAGGCCGCACTATGACACCCTTGTTATCGGTCCGCAATCTGAAGAAAATCTACGGCAGGGGATGCCCCAATTGCCTGTCCAGCCCGCCACGCGAGTGCCAAGACAATCGCTGCCCCCGGTGCGCCGCGATCATTGCCTGCTCGGATATCAGCTTCGACGTGGTTCCCGGCGAGGTCCTCGGCATCGTGGGGGAAAGCGGCTCCGGCAAGAGCACCATCCTCAATTGCATCAACCTGACCCTCTCGGCCACCGGCGGGCAGATCTTCTATGGGCACTTCGCCGAGGGTACCAGAGATATCTTAATGGTGGACGCCCAAACCCGCCGCACGCTGCAGAACATCCATTTCGGCATTGTCTACCAGAACCCGCAGCTGGGCCTCAATTTTCAGGTCAGCGGCGAAGGCAACGTCGCCGAACGAATGCTCGTGGCCGGCCACACCCACTTTGGACAGATCCAGACCAATGTGCATCAATTGCTGCAGCGGGTGGAACTCCCGCCATCCCGATACAAAGACCTCCCGAACGCCTACAGCGGCGGCATGCAACAGCGGGTTCAGATCGCCAAGGCGCTGATCAACGAACCGGCCATCATATTGCTGGACGAACCGACCGGCGGTTTGGATGTATCGGTCCAAGCCCGCATTCTGGATCTGATCCGTTCCATCAGCCGGGAGTTCAAAGTGGCCATGGTCATGGTGTCCCACGACATGCAGGTAATCCGATTGTTGTGCCAGCGCATCATCGTCATGAAGCACGGTCGCATCATCGAAAGTGGCCTGACGGATCGCGTCATCGACGATCCCCGGGAAGCCTACACCCAGACGCTGGTCCACTCCACGATCCAATAAACCGATGGGCAGGAGGGCCGACGCAGCTATCGGGACGGCGGCCTCCCAGGGAGCTTCAAAGGAGATATCCATGGTGAAGGAGAAGATATTTGAGACGCTGATGCAGGGCGATGCCGCCGATCTGGCACCCCTGGCGGCCCGACTGCGGGAGCAGATTGCCCACGACGTGCTCAAGCCGCCGACGCAGGAGTTGGTTATGTTCCAAATGGAAGAGAGCGTGGAGAAGATCGACTTCAACGTCGGCGAGATTCTGGTCACCAGCGCCGAGGTTCGGGTGGCAGATGCCATCGGCTACAGCATGGTGATGGAGACGGACGCGGCCAAGGCCCTGGACGGTGCGTTGCTCATGGGCGTCTACGAGGCCGACCTGCCGGCGGCACGGCAGGTCGAAGATCTGGTGGAACAGCTGGACCGCAAGCACCGAGACGCGCTGCGCAGAGAGAGAGAAATGGCCAGCGCCACCCGGGTACACTTCGAAGTGATGGGCGGGCAGGACCCCAACGTCAAGCACAACGCGGAGGAAGAGTGATCCCATGGCGACACATCTCGAGGTGAACCAGCTCACCAAGCGATTCAAACTGCACATCCTTGAGGGCAAGGAGATTGTGGCCTTTCAGGACATCAGCTTCCGAATCGACAGAGGCCGATTTCTCGGCATATCCGGTAAAAGCGGTTACGGCAAGTCGTCCCTAATCAAGTGCATCTACCGCAACTACGATATCACCGCGGGCGAGATCTGGCTGCACGACGAAACCGGCGGCAGGGTCGATCTGACCCAGATCAGCGACATCGAGATGCTGGCGATCCGGCACCGGCGCATGGGGTATGTGAGCCAATTCTTCCAGCCCATCCCCCGGGTGACCACCATGAACGTCGTGATCGAACCCCTCATCGACAAAGGCTGGGAGCGGGAGCGGGCGATGGTCCGTGCCAAGTCTCTCTTCCAATTGTTCGACATCCCCGCCAATCTCTGGGACGCCTACCCTTCGACCTTCAGCGGTGGCGAGAAACAGCGCATCAATCTCATGCGCACCCTCATCGACTGCCCGGAACTCCTGCTGCTCGACGAGCCCACCGCCAGCCTCGATCGCAACAACCGCGAAATCATCCTCAGCATCATTCAGGAACTCAAGCGCCAGCAAATCACCATGATCGGTATCTTCCATAATCCCGATGAACTGGCCCTGCTCTCCGATGAGATCCTCTCCCTGGAACGGCCGGGAGAGGAGGGCAATGCCGCCAACGACAACCGTCTGGCGACCGCCGCCAGATTCGCTTTTCAGGTGGGATGATGACTGCCGAACAGATATTGACCAACGCACAACTCGTACTGCCGGACCGCGTCGTCAACGGCACCCTGGTAATGGAAAACGGCCGCATTGCGGCCATTGACGACGGTCGACACACCGGCGCGGCAGGCCGGGATTGCCAAGGTGATTTTCTCCTGCCGGGATTGATCGAACTGCACACCGACAATCTGGAGAAGTACATCGTTCCCAGACCGGGTATCTATTGGCCCTCGATGGCCGCGGCGATTATTGCCCACGACAACCAGATCTTCAATGCCGGCATCACCACCGTGCTAGACGCTGTGGCGCTGGGATTCTCCGATGAGAGCGAGATCCGCAGCAAGATCATGGACGCCTCCATCGCGGCCGTTAAACAGGCCAGCGAGAAGCGGCTTCTCAAAGCCGACCACTTCCTGCACCTGCGCTGCGAGCTGCCCAGCGCCACCGTTGTCGATGACTTCGCCACGAATACCGCCGACCCACTGCTGAAACTGGTATCGGTGATGGACCACACGCCGGGACAACGCCAGTGGCGCGACCTGCCCAAGTGGCGCCTCTATCATCGGGATAAAAAATGGTCCGATGCGGACGCCCAGGCCGTCATCGACCATCGTCGCGGGCTGCAGGCCACCTACGCCGATGACAACCGCCGCCAGATCATGGCCGCCTGCCGTGAACACCGCATCCCTGTGGCCAGCCATGACGACACCACCGCCGCCCATTGCCAGGAAGCCCGGCAGGAGGGGATCACCATCTCCGAATTCCCCACCACCCTGGTTGCCGCCCAACAGGCCAAAGCGCTGGGAATGTCCACCATCATGGGCGCTCCCAACATGGTGCGCGGACAATCCCATTCCGGCAACATTTCGGCCCATGATTTGGCGTCGGCGGCGCTCCTGGACGGTTTTTCATCCGACTACATGCCCATCAGTCTGCTGCACTCCGCCTTCGTGCTGCACCTGGCGGTGGGAGTCGACCTGCCGGCAGCGGTCGCCACGGTCACCGCCAATATCGCCGAGATGATCCAGCTGGCAGACCGCGGCGCCCTGGAAACCGGCAAAAAGGCGGACATTATCCGGGTCCGGCTGGTGGATGGCCTGCCCATGGTGAGGAGCATCTGGAAGGGGGGGCGGCTGATCTCGAATCTCATCCACGACTAATCAAACCCTCATCAGCATCAAACGATGTTGGTCGAGGATCGCCTGGAAACCAGCGATGAAACCAGCGCCCGCCGATGGGGGCGCACAACCCGAGGGGAGGAACCGATGGCAGAGCCAGCACTCGTCATTCAGCATCTGGAAAAACGATTCGGCGACGTCGTCGCCGTGAAGCGTGTCTCCCTGGCGTTTGAGCAGGGGGAGATGATCGGCATCATTGGCCGGTCGGGGGCCGGCAAATCCACCCTCCTGCGATTGATCAACCGCCTCAGCGACCCCACCGGCGGCGAGATTCGCTTCAAGGGGCAGGAGATCTGCGGCCTCAAAGGCGCTGCACTGCGCGACTGGCGGGCCAAATGCGCCATGATCTTCCAGCAGTTCAACCTGGTCAGTCGCATGGACGTCATCAGCAACGTCCTCGTCGGACGGCTCCGCTATCAACCCACCCTCCCCACCCTGCTCAAACACTTTCCCCGCGAAGATAAACTCATGGCCATTCAGGCCCTGGACCGCCTCGGGATGGCGGACCTGGCCCTCAAGCGGGTAGACACCCTCTCCGGCGGTCAGCAGCAACGCGTGGCGATCACCAAGGCGCTGGTGCAGTCGCCCAAAATTCTCCTCGCCGACGAGCCCATCGCATCGCTGGATCCCGGCAACGCCGTCATCGTCATGGATGCGCTCAAAACCATCAACAGCGAGTACGGCATTACGGTGTTGTGCAATCTGCACCATCTCGATACCGCCCGGCGGTATTGTCGGCGCATTATCGGCATGCGCGACGGGCGCGTCGTGTTCGACGGACCGGCCGCGCAATTGACGATGGAGAAAGCCGCCGAGATTTACGGCATGGAAGGGATCGAAGAACTACAGGAAGCAAACTGCGCCAGCGATGCCGATCTGGCATCCATGGCGGCTTGATCAGGAAATCCACCCCAATGAAGATCCTAAGGAGGAAATGATGTTCGCTCGCAAATTGTTCCGGAAGGTGCTGCTTCTCAGTCTGCTGATGGTGATGATGGGTGCTGCTGCGGTTACCGCCGAATCCTGGCAGAAGCAGTACAGCGAGATCACCTTGGGCGTGATCACCAGTGAAAACGAAGCCGACCGCATCCAGCGCTACAAACCCGTCCGCAGCTACCTCGAAAAGGAACTGGGGGTCAAGATCAACTGGCGCACCGCCACCGACTACGCCGGCATCATCGAGGGCGTGAAGGCCAAAAAGGTACAACTGGCCTATTTCGGCCCCGCCTCCTACGCCAAGTGCTGGATCGTCACCAACGGCGAGGTGGTGCCACTGGTCGGCGAGCTCGATACGCGCGGTGATTTCGGCTACCACTCGGTGGTGGTCGTGAAGACCGACAGCAGCTATCAGAAGATCGAGGACCTGAAGGGGCGCAAGCTGGCCTTTGCCGATCCCAACTCCACCTCCGGCCACCAGGCCCCACGCTACTTTCTGACGGAAGCCGGCTTCAACCCCGATACCTTCTTCGGCAGCACCGCCTTCTCGGGAAGCCATGAGAACAGCGTTATGGCGCTGTTAAACGGCACCTTTGACGGGGCGGCCACCTGGTGGCGCTCCGAGGAGTACTCCAACCCCAAACGGATGGAGATGAAGGGCATGATTCCGGAAGGTCAATGGCGCATCATCTGGAAATCGCCCAAACTGCCGGCCAGTCCGTGGGCCGTTCCGACCTACCTGCCGGAAGCGATGCGGTCCGACCTGCAGGCGGCCCTCATGGCGATGACGGACAAAGATCCCGCCGCCTGGGAGGGCCTGACCATGGGCAAGGCCAGTGGATTCCGCAAGGTCACCCACAAGGATTATGAGCCCATCGTGCGCATGATCAAGGCCAATCTGGAGGCCCGCAAGAAAGGGTAAGCTTTGGACACCCGGTGCCGCCCACGGGCGGCACTCGGGCGATCCACACCAAAAACGGGCCGTCGGCGTCCGCTTCGAAACCCCCAATCCTACCCGACACAAGGGTGGTTCCATGAAGACAGCACCCCCGTCCGCTGTAGAGACCTTTGACAAGGCTTGTGCAGCACTGAAAACCAGCCGGCGGCGCCAGACAGCGCTCTTCGGCGTACTGTTCAGCATCGCACTGGCGATATCGATTCGGGTCGGCGAGTTCAGCCTGGCCCATTTGGTGGAAGGCCTACCAGGACTGTTCACCTATATTCAGGGCACCCTCCCCGAACTGCATTGGTCCACCATCGGCAACGACATCGGCGCCTGGTACTGGGGATTCGGCAAATGGATCCGGTTGCTGGTGGATACCATCTGGTTGGCCTTCATGGGCACCTTGATCGGCACCCTCTTCGCTTTTCTGCTCTGCTTTCCCGGTTCCCGCAATCTGGTGCAATCCTACCCGCTCTACTTCCTCTGCCGCAGGCTCATGGAGTTCGCCAGAGCGGTGCCCGAGTTGGTGTATGCCATGATTTTCGTCTTCTCCTTCGGGCTGGGCCCCTTCCCCGGCGTATTGGCCATCGCCATCCACACCCTGGGGGCATTGGGCAAACTCTTCTCAGAGGTCAACGAGAATATCGACATGAATCCAATGGAAGGCGTGCGGGCCTCGGGGGCCGACTGGTTTCAGACCATGCGCTACGCGTTGGTTCCCCAAGTGCTGCCCAATTTCCTCAGCTATACCCTGCTGCGCTTCGAAATCAATGTCCGGGCGGCCTCCATCATCGGTTTCGTGGGCGCCGGCGGTATCGGACAGGAGCTGATGTTCGTGATCCGTCAATTTGTCTACACCGACATCAGCGCCATCGTCATCATGATCATCATCACCGTCTCCATCATCGATGTCAGCTGTGAGAAGATCCGCCATGCGATCATCGGAAAGGAGGTGCTTGCATGAGATCCACCACAACCCCCTACTCGTCCGAAGAGCTGCAGGCGATGACGGCCGCATACCCGGGCGTGTTCGCCATGACACGTGAGACCCGATTGCGGCTGGCGGCCTTTTGGGCCGTTGCGGTGGTATCGATCCTCATCGGGTTATGGCGGACCGGCTTTTTCAACTGGCAGGCGATCTGGCATGGCGTCGATAAAGTCGGCACCGTGGTCGCCTTCATGCTGCCGCCGGCCCATAACGGCTGGTTGGGCGAGTTTCTCTATGCCATTCTGGAGACCGTCTGTATGGCCTTTCTGGGAACCCTTATCGCCACCTTGGTGTCGATCCCCCTGGGATTCATGGGGGCCAAAAACGTCGTCTCCAATCTGTTGTTTCACTTCTCCTTTCGTCGCATCTTCGATGGTATTCGTGGCGTCGATGCCCTGATTTGGGCCCTGGTGTTCGTCAACGTCGTCGGGCTGGGTCCTTTCGCCGGCATCATGGCCATCGCCGTTTCGGATATCGGGACCCTGTCGAAATTGTTCGCCGAAGCGATTGAAAATATCGACCGCAAACAGGTGGAAGGGGTGCACGCCTCCGGCGCCAGTCGCATTCAAACCATTCGCTTTGCCATCTTCCCGCAGATCTTCCCAGTGATTCTGAGCAACGCCCTGTACTACTTCGAATCCAACATCCGGTCGGCCACCATTCTCGGTGTCGTTGGCGCGGGCGGCATCGGTCTGCAGCTTTCCGACCGCGTCCGGGTCAACACGTGGGATGAGGCCGCCTTTATCATTCTCCTGATCCTGGGGACGGTCGGCATCATCGACACCCTGTCCAAAGAGATCCGCACCCATATGATCAATTTCGGCAAAGTAAGGGGCTGAGGAAGCGGTGTCATGAGTGCCGGACCGCGGGCGCCTTTCAGCGCAACGACCCCCCCGGCGGGCAGCGACGCCCGCTTTGCCATCTACTACGCGCCGGAGGTGGATTCACCCCTGGAACGCTTTGGTTGCCGGTGGCTGGGGCGCAGCGCCCGGATGGATGGGCGGTGCGAAGCGGCGCACGCCCCGCCGGCGGTGCCGGGTCTCACCGCAGCGCAAATGGCCGATCTGCTCGCAAGCCCCGCGCACTACGGCTTTCATGGAACGCTCAAGGCGCCCTTTCACCTGCGGTCTCCGTCCCAGTTGCCGGCCCTGTATGCAGACCTGCAGGCGTTTGCCGACCACCAGCGGCCACTTCGGCTGCCCCCGCTGCGGCTGCGGCGCATGAAGCGCTACCTGGCGCTGGTACCGACCGAGGATTCGTCCGACCTCGATGCCCTGGCCGAGGCCTGCGTGCGCACCTTCGACCCATACCGCCGGCCCGCCTCGGCGGCGGAGTTGGTCCGCCGTCGCGCCGCGGGGCTCAGCCCACAAGAGGACGCCTACCTGCTGCGGTGGGGCTACCCATACGTGATGGCGGCGTTTCGGTTTCACCTAACCCTCGCCGGGCCGGTGGCCGAAGACGCGGTAATGGCAAGCCTGATCGGCACCCTGACCGAACGCCTCAGCGAGATCGATCTAAGCGGCGTGGCGATGTCGTCGCTCTGCCTATTTGTGCAGGAGCGCCAGGGCAGCCTCTTTCGATGCCAGCACCGCTTTGCCTTGCGGGCCGATAACGGGTAGCGTAAGGTTAGCTTCGGCCGCTAAGAAGCGGTCCAAGCGGGAGAGGAAGCAAATGCCCCCCACCCAACCACCTTCAACCGGCACAGCGCCCATGGTGTTGATCGTGGGCAACTCTGGATCGGGAAAGGACACGCTTATCCGGGAGACGGCCCGACAGTGGCCGGCGCAGCTGCCGCCGCTGGTAACCGCACAACGATTTATCACCCGACCGCCCCACGATTCGGAGCCCTTCGTGTCACTCTCCCCAGCCGAGTTTGAACGGCTGCGGTCTGAGAACCGTTTCTGTCTCTCTTGGAGCAGCTACGGCCTGGCCTACGGCGTGCCCAAAGAGGTCCTATGCGACCTCGCTCTCGGCAAGCCGGTCTTGGTCAACGTCAGTCGCTCCGTGATCCCACACGCCCGTGAACATCTTCCCAGGGTCCTTGTGGCGTATGTGCAGGTTCCCCTTGCGGTCAGTATGCAGCGTATCCAGCAGCGCGGCCGGGAAGATCGGGACTCCGCCGCCTATGCGGACCGCATCCGCCGCGCCGAGGAGCAACCCGGTTTGGCCGAAGCCGACATCGTCATCGACAACAGCGGCGAGCTGGCCGCCGCCGCCGGCCAGTTGTGCGGCTTCATCGTCTCCCATCTGCCGGCCGCCGATTAATCAGAGACAGCGGCATACTTCTCCACGAAGGCCTCGATGGAGAGCTGTCGCAGATCGGGCAGTCGTTCTTTGAGGCGGGCGTGGGGCCAATCCCACCAAGCGATCTCCAGCAGCGCCGCCTGGATCGCCGGCGCAAAGCGCTGCCGCAGGGGTTTGGCCGGCACGCCCGCCACGACCGTAAAATCGGCGACATCCTTGGTCACCACACTTCCCGCCCCGATGGCCGCCCCGCTGCCGATCCGGACACCTGGCAGCACGGTGGCGCCATGTCCGACCCACACGTCATGCCCCAGCACCACCGGAAACGATCGCCGCCAGTCGAAAAAATGCGCGTCATCCGGGCCCATGTCGAACTGATCGCTGCGGTAGGTGAAGTGGTGCAGCGCGGCGCGTTCGAGGGGATGATTGCCTGGATTGAGGCGAACATGTGCGGCAATGGAGCAAAACCGGCCGATGGCGGCATAGACGATGTGGCAGTCGTTGACGGCGTAAGAGTAATCCTCCATGCGGCTCTCGATGATGGTGGTGTTGGCGCCCACCTCCGTCCAGTCGCCGAGGTGGCTCTCCTTGACGCGGGCGGAGGGAGCGATGGTCGGTAGGGGGCCCAGCTTCTTTTTGCGCATACGGTTAACGGTCTCCGACGGTGAGGGTGGTTTCGATCAGCACGCCAAAGTGGTCGCTGGCATAGATGCCAGAAGCGGACGGCTGCTCCAATACAATGCGGGCCTCCGGAATATGGATCTCCGGTGTACGGACCTCCGGTGTACGGACTGCCCGTGTACGGACCGCCGCCGGACGCCCCCCCGTGACGCGGGGGGTTTGGCGGGAAGCGCGGATACGGAAGACATGGTCGATCCGTCTGCCTTCTGGCGACGGTCTATCTCGTGCGGGGCGGACGGGTGTGGGGAAGGTCACCAGGGATCCGGCCTCGGGCAGGTGTGACAGCATGTCGGTGGCCGTCACATCGGGATGCTGGAGGAGATACTGAATTTCGGGGCTGTGCGGTTCGGCATTGAAATCGCCGCAGAGGAAGACCGCCACATAGCCGGCGCGCATCTCCGGCTGGGACAAGATGGTTTCCAGCTGGGCGATGCGCAGATTCACCGCGTCGGAGAGGTGGGACAGGTGGGTATTGATCACCAGAACAGTCTGCCTCGCCGACCGCAAAACCGCGAACAAAGCGTAGCGGTCACCATTCTCCGGCAGGGTCGGCAGGCGAACGGCGCTGTGCTTGACCATGGTCCAGGCAGTCAAAATCCCCAGGCCCGAATAGCTGTCGATCCAGGCATCTTCCAGACGACGCGATTTGCGGCGCAGGGCAAGGCTGTGCACTTGTAGACCGAGTCGGTCAGCCAGGTACCGGCCGGTGTGGGGGTCGCCAGCCCGACCCTGAAACACTTCCTGGCAGCAGATGACGTCGGGACGCAAATCACGCAGACCCCGCGCGAGGTGCGCCATCCGTTGGTGATAGGCACCATCGCATTTCCAGGTGTTTATGGTCAGCAGCCGCAGGCGATCGCGGGGGTGGGACGCCATCTCAGTTCCCTCATCTCTCAGCTGCCGTTCGGCCCACACGCTGTCGGCCGGATGGCAGCTATAAAAATGACCTATCCGCCGAAGATGTGGATTGCATGAGCATTCGGTTAAGCCTTGGTTAGCGCCGCCGCGCGTCATCGCTTCGCCGTCTTTGAAAACGCACCATCCGGCCGCGGCCCTCACACGTGGCTAGTAAATCTTTACTTTAGTGACGGGGAGGGCATCCGTGACGTTCTCGCCGCTGGCGTGGCGCTGCCACGGGGCCGGCAAATCGATGTGCAGGGGTGCCTGATAACACCCGGACTGGTGGACCTGCACTGTGATGCCATCGAAAAATGCGTCGAAATCCGTCCCAAGGTGTTCTTCGATGCCGATTTCGCCATCTCGCACCTGGATCATCGTCTGGCCACCTGCGGCATCACGACCTTCTGTCACGCCATCAGTTTCTCGGATCATGAGATCGGCTTGCGCTCCTCCCAGGCCGCGGCGGACCTGGTCGCCAGGATCAACGCCTTCGGCCAGGGCGGGTGGGCCTCTGTCCACCACCGGATGCATGTTCGCTGTGACGTGCACTCGCCAATCAGCATGAACCTCGTCAGCGGCCTCATCGACCGGGACCTGGTGGATCTGCTCTCCATACGGAGAAGACGGCGTCGTAGTCCTGGATATCGAATGTCCGAATATGGCGCATCGTTGGCGACCCTTCATGCGTTAGGGGGGTAGGGTGCGGCGCCCCCATCTTCTGCTCCGGCCGGGTGCGCGATATGGGTTGCGGTGACGCGGCGGGGGCCGATCCAATCTGCCGGCCGAAGGTATCCGGCCGAGGAGATCGTCATTCGGCGCACTTTAAGAATCTGCGCTCATCGGGCGCATACCCCCGGGCGGCGTAAAAGCGATGGGCACGGTGGCGGTGGTCGCCGCTGGTCACTTCAAATTTGATGCAGCCCTTGCGGCGGAAGAATTTCTCCATCTCCTGGAGGAGACGTTTGCCAACCCCCACCCCCCTGCTGTTTTCCGCCACGACCAGACTGGTTACGCGCCCGCAGGCACCCGCCTGATGAAACAGGCTGATGATATGGCCCGTGATGCAGCCGACCACGATGCTGTCGCGCTCGGCGCCGCGCCGTTGGGCGCCATGGCGTTCGGCAATCAGCACCTGATCGGCGGCGTTCGCGTTGAAGGCCCTTATCTTGGCGCGCATGAGGTCGGGGGCGACATCGTAGCCCAGCGCTCGCATCAGGGCGGTCACCGCCGACGCGTCGGAGCGCCTTGCCGCTCTCACGACGATATCGATGTCGGTTTCGATGTCGAATTCGAATTCGTTCATCCCGCACCCGTTGCGCAGCGATCGCGGCCGGCGCCGTATCCGTGGTGTCGTGGTGTCAAAATTGTCCGTAAAGCGCCTATCCGTATAGCGACCCAATGTTAGATTTCGATGTCGCCGGCGCGGGTGTCGACGACGGCCGTCTGATGACTCAGTGATCGGGGAGAATGACCTGGCCACCTCGCTGTCGACGATGCGTCCCAATCCCTCATTCGCGCCCCTGAAGGTGCCGATATGGATGAAAGCGCCGGACTATGGTTCACTTTTTGATTGCATTTCGCCACAAAACCATTAGTTTCAGCCTTTGTGCGCTGCACAATCCTCAACCGTCCAGGGCCGCAGCGATGGCCCGCGTGGCGATGGCACCCGAATCGATGGAAGGTCTCATGCGCAACAGCGCCAACCAACTGCTGGCCCATTTCGCCCAGAATGCCACCCCCGAAGCGCTGGCGGCAAAATTGAACGCCATGGCCGCCGCCATGGGGGATACGACCTTCTGCCGGCGCGTGGCCGAGGAGATCGTAAACCACACCCAGCCGCAGCAGGCCGTCCCGGAGGTCTACGCCCATTACCGCCCCTTCGTGCGCGACGGCATTCGCTTCTTCCTCTCCCAGGTGGGTCGGCCCCGTCTGGTGGCATTGATCGTGGCCCAGCGCCGGCTGAACCCGGAAGCGGATGCGAAAGAACGGCTCCTTGAACTGGCCAAACGCTTTCCGACCCTCCACAAGCTGGGGCAGACCATCGCCCGCAACCCCGCTATCGATCCCCTGGTCAAGCGCTGGTTGATCCATCTCGAAAATGGCCGCTACGGCACCCCCCTCGCCGAGATCCAGGCGACCATCGCCACCCAGCTCGAGGTGCACGCACCAACGGCGTCGGTGCAGGTGGAGGCAACCCTGTTGTCGGAGGCCAGCGTCGGTGCCGTGGTACCCTTCCATTGGAACCCGCCCGCCTCTCAAACGGCGCCTGTCAATGGGCGCTCAGGGGTCTTCAAGGTCCTCAAGCCCGGTATCCAGGAACAGATCGCCGAAGAGTTGGTGATCCTGGAGAAAACGGCCCGCTTCTTCGAGACACACCGGGACGACTATCCCCTGGGCGACTTGAAATTCAACGACATTTTCCAGGAGGTGCGCCAGCGGCTGGTCAAAGAGATCGATCTGATCTCGGAACAGGCCTTCCTCACGGAAGCGGCCAACGTCTATCGGGATATGCCCGCCATCCAGATCCCGGCCGTATCGCCCCTCAGCACTGCCGGTATGACGGCCATGACCTACATCGACGGCGCCAAGATCACCGACGCGACGCTCACCAGCGTCGAGCGGCGGTGGTGCGCGCGCCGCCTCTTCGAAGCCCTCATCTGCAAACCGCTCTTCCACCGCAGCGAACAAAGCCTCTTTCACGGGGATCCGCACGCGGGCAACATCCTTGCCGTGCGGAACAGCGCCACCGGTGAAGTGCAGATCGCCCTGTTGGACTGGAGCCTGGCCGGCCGCCTGGACAAGGGTCAGCGGGTGCGCTGCGCCCAACTCATTCAAGCCCTCATCAAGCAGGATCTGACCGGCATCCGTCGCGCCGTGAGCGCCCTGGCATGTGACGACACCCTTGAAACGGCGGCGCAGCGACAGCGATTCCGCCAACGGGCGCTGACCCTCCTGCGCACGGCCGATTTCGCGCAGCGACCGCTGATCGCGCGGTTGTTCAGGCTGTTGGAGCACCTCTCCCTGGAGGGATTCGTCTTTCCCGCTGATCTCATGCTCTTCGGCAAGGCGGTCTTCGCGTTGGAGGGCGTGCTGATGGATCTGTGGCCCGACTTCGATATGGATGCCGCCTTTCGGCAGCACCTGGCGACCCTCATTACCCATGAGATTCCCAGGCGGATCGGCGGTTTGCTCAATCCCATGGCCGACCGACCGGAGCAGTACGCGAGCCTGATCTCCAACGCCGAACTGCACGCCCTGATCGCCCACCAGTACCTGGCGGCGGTCTGGTCCCACAGCAGTTCCATCGGCGCCTATCTCGACGCATGGGGGCGCCTGTTCACCCCGCAGCCCCCGCGGGCCCCGCTGAAAATACCGGTCATGGATCGCCGCCATCGGTAGGCGGTCGCTTTCACCGGCAGCGGTGCGGCGACCGATCAGGGGCGCTCGTTGCGATCCGGCCCTGGCGATGATTTTCATGGACGCATGCCGGGTGTTCGTGACATAGTGACCCGTCCTGCGCGACGAGCGGCCGCACGCGAATCAGCGCCATCGCGGCGGCGTGGGGCCCCGAATCGATGCCGGCGCACCCCTCGACAGACTGCCGTGCGATTGCGCCGCGGTGACGCAGAAGCGACCCCCATGGACCCCATCATCGAGATTCACAATCTTATCAAGACCTTCAACGGCGTGAGCGCCGTGGACGGCATCTCCTTCAGCGTGGCGAAAGGGGCGTTTTTCGGACTCTTGGGGCCCAACGGGGCCGGCAAGACGACCACCATCCGGATGCTCTACGGTTTCACCCCGCCCAGCAGCGGCGAGCTGCGCGTTTTCCGTCGCGAGATCACCTCCGATTGGCGCTGGATCAAGGCCAAAATCGGTGTTTGTCACCAGGAGAACACCCTGGATCCCGATCTGACCGTGCGTCAGAACCTGCTGGTCTATGCCGGCTACTTCGCCGTCCCGAAGGCGGTCGCCCGCCGCCGGGCGGAGGAACTGCTCGACTTTTTTGCCCTCTCCCACCGCGGCGACGCCAAGGTGATGGAGCTCTCCGGCGGCATGGCCCGGCGGGTTATCCTGGCGCGGGCCCTGATCAACGATCCCGATCTTCTCATTCTCGACGAGCCTACCACCGGTTTGGATCCCCAGTCGCGCCATCAGCTCTGGGAACGGCTGGAGACCCTCAAAGCCTCGGGCCTCACCGTCCTGCTGACCACCCACTACATGGAGGAGGCCGAACGGCTCTGCGACCGGCTGGTGATCATCGACCACGGCAAGATTCTGGTGGAGGGCAGCCCCCAGGCCCTCAAGCAGCGCCACGCCGGCGACCGCATCGTCGAAGTGGCGGGCCCGGGTGCCGCACTGCTGGACTTCCTCGCGGCAAGCCAGATTCCCTACGACGACCTGGGGGAGCGGCTCCTCATCTACCTCACCGCCGAGCAGGAGATCGAGGAGCGCATTCGCAGCGAATTCTGCATGGATCGCTGCACCTTCCGCAGCGGCACCCTGGAGGATGTGTTTCTGCGCCTCACGGGTCGGGAGCTGCGCGAATGATCCGCTTCGATGCCATCTCCTGGCGCTTTCTGCGCGTGTGGCGACGCAACCTCATCACCTACCGCCGAATCTGGAAGGTGAGCTTCATCACGCCGCTGCTGGAGCCGCTCTTCTTCATCACCGCCTTCGGTCTCGGCTTCAGCGGGATGATCGGCGCGGTGGCCTACGGCGGCGTCCAGTTGACCTACACCGAGTACATCGCTCCGGCCCTCATCGCCAGCGCCGTCATGAACAACGCCTTCTTCGAAACCACTTACGCCTCTTTCGTGCGCATGTACTACCAAAAGACCTTCGACGGTATTCTGGCCACCCCCATCTCCACCGAGGAGGTGATCATCGCGGAGATCGTCTGGGCCGCTTCCAAGGCGACGGCGGCGGCCACCATCATGCTGCTGGTGCTGGGCAGTTTCGGATTCGTCACCCTCCCACAGGGACTGCTGATTCTGCCGCTGGCCTTCCTGGGCGGCCTGGCCTTCGGTGCGGCGGGTATGTTCTTCACCGGCATCATCCCCACCATCGACATGTTCAATCTGCCCATCTTTCTCTTCATCACGCCCATGTTTCTCTTCAGCGGAACCTTCTTCCCGGTCTCCAACCTGCCCGCCTGGGCCCAACCCTTCGCCCTGGCCTTTCCCCTGCACCACCTGGTGGAGCTCTTCCGCACCTATTGTGTGGGGGCCAATGAAACGCCCACCTGGATCAGCCTGCTCTACCTGCCCCTCTTTCTCCTCCTGTTCGGCCTGCTGGCCCTCGCAATGATGAAGCGGCGCTTGATTCGCTAGCAGACAGCCCCATTATTAGAGGCGATACGCCAACGAAAGGAGATGCCGCGCGGTCGTGCCGGCAAGGGCGCCCCTGGCCCATATCGACCAGCCGCGGTGTATCGATCCAGCGTCATGCATGCGAAAGCGGTCCAACAAAAAGCCCTTCTCCAGGTGGAAGACTGGTTTCATCGCCGGCAATGGCAGCCGTTCGCTTTTCAGCGACAGGCCTGGGACGCCCACTTACAGGGTGAGAGTGGCTTGATCCACGCCCCCACCGGGATTGGAAAAACCTATGCGGCATGGTTCGGTGCGGTGGCGCAAGCGCTCTGCCGGGCGCCGCAAGAGCGTCCAGGATCCCCCACCGATCCAGCGCCCCCCTTGCACGTGCTGTGGATCACCCCGCTGCGCGCACTGGCCGCCGACATCCTGGCGGCCCTCTCCGAGACCGTCACCGCCTTCAGGCTTCCCTGGACCCTGGCGAGCCGCACCGGCGATAGCTCCGCGAGGGTCAAGCGACAGCAGCGCGAGCGGCTTCCCACGGTGTTGATCACCACCCCGGAAAGCCTCCACCTGCTGCTCTCCTACCCTGGGGCCCGGCAACGCTTCGAGGCCCTCCAGTTGATTGTGGTGGATGAATGGCACGAGCTGCTGGGCTCCAAGCGCGGCGTCCAGGTGGAGCTGGCCCTGGCGCGCCTGCGAACCTGGCAGACCACGGTACGGATCTGGGGACTCTCGGCCACCCTCGGCAACACCGCGCTGGCAATGGCGGTGCTGCTGGGAGCGGATGCCGAGCGCGGACGCCTGATAGCGGGGCAGGCACCCCGCGATGTGCGTATCGAGGCCCTCTTTCCCGATGCGGTGGAGCGCTTCCCCTGGTCCGGTCATCTGGGTCTGCGGCTGCTGCCCCAAGTGATCGAAACGATCGAAAAGGCCGCCACCACCCTGGTTTTCACCAATACCCGCTCGCAGACCGAGATCTGGTTCCAGGCCCTGTTGGAAGCCCGCCCCCATTGGGCCGGGGCCCTCGCCCTGCACCATGGGTCCCTGGCCCGCAAGGAGCGGCAGACGGTGGAGGCGGGCCTGGGCACGGGACGCTACCGGGCCGTGGTATGCACCTCCAGCCTGGATCTCGGGGTCGATTTCGCTCCGGTGGATCAGGTCGTGCAGATCGGCAGTCCCAAAGGCATCGCCCGGCTCCTGCAGCGCGCCGGCCGAAGCGGACACCAACCCGGTGCCATCAGCCGGTTGATCTGCGCGCCCACCAACCTCCTCGAACTGCTGGAGGTCGCCGCCGCCCGGTGGGCCGTTCAGGCAGGCCAGATCGAACCGCGCCGTCCCGTCGTGCTGCCGCTGGACGTGCTGGCCCAGTATCTGGTGACCCTCGCCCTGGGGGACGGCTTCCGCGCGCCGCAGCTCTTGACAGAGGTACGTCGGACATATGCTTTCCAAACGCTCAGCGACGACATGTACGCTTGGGTTCTGGCCTTCGTCTCCAGCGGCGGCGCCTCGCTCAAGGCATATCCCGATTTTCACAAGCTCACCCGTCGCGGCGGGATCTACACCGCCGCAAATCGGCGGGTCGCCCAGCGCCATCGTATGCAGATCGGCACGATCACCAGCGATGCCGCCGTCCTGGTGAAGTTCCGCAACGGCCGGCGGCTGGGCACCGTCGAGGAGCGCTTTGTGGCGCGTCTCAAGCCGGGCGACGTCTTCGTCTTCGGCGGACGCCTGCTCCAATATGTACGTCTCAAGGAGATGACCCTGTTCGTCAAGCGGGCGTCCCGCCAAAAGGGGCCGATTCCCCAGTGGCTGGGCGGGCGGATGCCGCTCTCCACCCACCTGTCCGCCGCGCTGAGAACCCAATTCGACGCATTAAAACGTGGTAACCACGATACGGCCGAAAGTAAGGCGCTGCAACCGATACTGGATCTGCAGGCCCGCTGGTCGATCCTTCCGGGAGAGGGGGAACTGCTGATCGAGGTGTGGCGATCGCGGGAGGGGCACCATCTGTTCATCTTCCCCTTCGAGGGCCACCTCGTGCATGAAGGTCTGGGTGCGCTGCTGGCCTATCGGCTCTCGCGGCCGACCCCGCTGACGCTCTCCATCGCCGTCAACGATTATGGCCTGGAGCTATTGTCGGATCAGGCGATCCCCACGGCACCCTTCGCAGACGGTACGATCTTTGGAGAAGCGAATCTGGTGGACGACATTCTGGCCAGCCTTAATGCGGCCGAAATGGGACGGCGGCAATTCCGCGAGATTGCTCGCGTGGCGGGGCTGGTGTTTCCAGGCTATCCGGGACGCCCCAAAAGCCATGCCCAGGTGCACGCTTCCAGCAGTCTTCTGTACAATGTCTTTCAACGCTATGAACCGGATAATTTACTGCTCGAACAGGCGAAGCGAGAGGTGCTGGCGGGACAGCTGGCGGTAGACCGTCTGGCCGACTGTCTTCGGCGGATGGCGACCGCCCGTGTGCGCATCATGGAAACGGGTCAGGCGACGCCGTTGGCCTTTCCGATCCTGGTCAACCGCCTGCGGACGCGGGTGAGCTCGGAGAAATTGGTCGATCGCGTGAAGCGCATGCAGGTGCGCCTGGAGAAAAAGGCCGACGTCGCAAGCCCCCCCGACCAACCGGTAGCAAATGGCCACACATCTGACTAAAACGATCGCCGGGCAGACCCTGGCGCTTTTTGCCCAGAGGGCTCTATTGTGGCAGGAGGCACGGCTGCTGGTGGTGGCCGACGCTCACCTGGGCAAGGCGCAGGTGCTGCGTCGGCAGGGCGTCCCCATGCCCACCGGCACCACGGCGGGCGACCTGGCGCGTCTGTCGGCCCTGATACGGCGGTGGGACCCACAGACATTGCTCTTCCTCGGCGACCTTCTCCATGGTCCGATGGGCAGCGGGGAGCGATTTGCG
>JAAUYD010156590.1_pt1 | contig 32210 bp, 29 predicted proteins | sample 7278101 | NCBI WGS metagenome assembly JAAUYD01 (sample SAMN14350128, study PRJNA611818) | marine sediment metagenome | isolation source: surface marine sediment (0.6m) | place: French Polynesia: Moorea | collected 2018-08
CAGCGACCCGTCGGAGCAGTCAGTGTGGGTGTGCAGATCGAACAACATGTCGCGCATTATAGGTGATGCGCCGTTGTAGAATGCGCGCGTTCGAAGGGGTCTTATGAATAAGAACAACCTGGTCATTCTCGTGCTGTGTCAGCTGATCTCTGCGACGGGCTCCATCGTCATGGTCACACTCGGCGGGATTATCGGTGCCAGGCTGACGGACAACCCCGCGTTTGCGACGCTGCCCGTCAGTGTCATGGTCGTCGCCGTCGCCGCGACGACGATCCCTGCAACACTGCTAATGCGACGCATCGGTCGACGGCTGGGATTCATGCTGGCCTCGTTGTCAGCGACGCTTGCCGTACTGCTAGGCTTGTATGCGCTGACGGGCGAGAGTTTCTTCTGGTTCGTCATGAGTCTGGCGTTGTTCGGCGTGAATATGGCTTTTACCCAGCAATATCGTTACGCGGCCGCCGAGAGCGTGGAGCGCCGCTATATCCCGCGCGCGATCAGTTTCGTGTTGCTCGGTTCGATTGGCGGCGCGTTGCTCGGACCGGAGCTCGCGACGAGAGGGCAATTCTGGGTGAGCGGCACCCCGTTTGCCGGCACGATCATCGCACTGGTGGTCCTTTATCTTGTGCAGGCGCTGTTGTTCCTTCGATTGAACGCGCGGCTTGCCGCTGAAGAGCATGCGACCCCCAGGAAAAAGCGACGCTTGTCCGGGATTATTGGTCAGCCCGTGTTCCTCGTGGCCGTGCTCGGTGGAACGGCGGGATACGGCTTGATGAGTCTCGTCATGACGGCCACGCCGCTGAGCATGCACATCAAAGACGGATTCACGCTCGAGGCAACAGCGGGCGTTATTCGTGCCCACGTGCTCGCAATGTACTTGCCGTCCTTGGTGTCCGGGTTCCTGATCGAGCGCCTGGGTGTCACGAAGCTGATGCTCGCCGGTGTACTGGCACTGTTGGCTACATCGATTACCGGTCTGCAGGGACAGTCTCTACAGCATTACTGGTGGGCGCTGATCCTGCTGGGCGTCGGCTGGAATTTCCTGTACGTCGGCGCGACGACGATGTTGACCTATACCTATACGCCGGAAGAGCGCTTCGGGGCCCAGGCGGTCAATGAGTTCCTCGTCTTCGGTGTGTCTGCAACGGCCTCGCTGCTGGCCGGCACGGTGATGCATTACTTCGGATGGTTGACGCTGATGTGGATCCCGATTCCCGTGCTGGTGTTGACCGGGCTTGCGCTGCTCGTGGTCAGGCGAGACCGACTACTGCAACGAGGCGCCTGAAACGAAGACAGCATGTTGCGCCGGTCTTGCTGCTGCGCGCTGCCCGAAACTGAAACGGCACGCTGCGCCGGTCTTGCTGCTACGCGCTGCCTGAAACTGAAACGGCACGCTGCGCCGGTGTGGGCGCAACGTGCCGCTGCATGGAGATACGTCGATGCCGCGGCAACGGACGTATTGCTTAAACTCAGAAGTTGTAAACGAATCCGAGCGAGATAACCGGCCAGGCTTTGAAGTCACTGACTTCATCCTCAAGCTCGAGGCGCTCTTCTTCCAGCGACTGCAGGAACGTCGGGTCGGATGCGAGCAAGCCATCGGCAGCGACTGAGACGTCCGGGTCCCCTTGCCAGAGCACGCCGAGATCGAGGTTCAAACCAACCTTGCCTGCGACGGAGAAGTCGAATCCGAATCCAAGGTAGGGTGACGTGCTGCTGAACGTAGACGTGCTGCGCAACGTACCGACTTCAGCGCCCGTGTAGGTCGTGCCACCGATTTCGAAGGAGCCTTCCTCGGCGCTCTCGAGCTTGAGCTCGTTGCCGTTGGAATGCAGGCCAGCGGTCACGCGCATCGGGCTCAACGGAAAGTGGAAGTTCGCCGTTGCGTAGATCGTGTCCAGGCTCAGTGTTGCGTCGTAGTTGACGCCAGCCTGCGTCCCCGTGTCGTCATAGTCGAAGAAATTGGTTCCGACGCGAACGTCAAGATACGGAACCGGGCGCCAGGTACCTTCGATACCCGCACCGAGCGTTCCGGCTTTAACGCCCACGCCGAAGTTGTTGTCGGCAACAGCGCCGCTCGAAGCCACGAGTGCGAGCCACGCCAGACCGAGTTTGAGAAAAGCTTTCATCGCAGTCATTCCATCCATTGGTCGATGGCGCAACGATAGACGAGCGTCACACTGTGGTCTGTGCGCCGCTTCACAGGCCCGAGCAAAGGCGATTATCATGATTATGTAAAAGCAAAGTGGACTTTTTGTTAATCGCGGCCGGCTTTTTGTCAACCGGGAAACGTGCCAACGATGATTCTGTGCCGCCAACCAGGTCTCAGCGGCGGCGATACGCCAGGTGTTAGGCTCGCGAAAGGGATTGATGGAAATGAACGTGGCAGGCATCGCCAGTAATGGGGTGATTGCCGCGATCGGCACTCGTTAACAGGGGATGCAGGATGGGGATCTGGGCTGTCGCAAGTGATATGGCGTCGAAGACGCCGGAGGAAAGAAATCGCTATGTCGATTTCTTGAGGGCCGTCTCGATTCTCGTCGTGGTTATCGGACACTGGCTGATCGCAACGGCCTGGGTCGTCGATGGCGAGATAGCGGTGGGACACCTGCTGAAGGACCAGCCACAGACGCAGTGGCTGACATGGATGTTCCAGGTCATGCCCATATTCTTCATCGTCGGCGGATACTCCAATGCCGTCTCGCTAGAGAGTGCAAGACGAAAGGGCTTGGGCTACGCAGGTTGGCTGGTGACACGCCTTAACCGGCTCGTGTCGCCGCTGTTAGTGCTGATCATTGCCTGGGCCGCCATCTCGCTGGTGATGACGCTGATGGGCGTCCAGGTCGGGGTCATTCGGTACCTGTCGCAGGCGGCGCTGATTCCGACCTGGTTCCTGGCGATCTACATTATGGTCGCGATACTGGCTCCGCTGGCGTATCGTTTCTGGCAGAAGGCGGGCTTCCTCTCATTCTGGTGTTTCGTGGCGATTGCCGCGCTGGTCGACCTCGCGTTCTTTGCCGCCGACATCCGCTGGCTGGGCTGGACCAACTACTTCTGGGTGTGGCTCGCCGTGCATCAACTTGGCTTCGCATGGCGAGACGGCCGCATGGGAAGACCGATGTTACTGCTGGTCTACTCTGCTATCGCTTTCTGGGTCCTCTACGACCTGATCGTGCACGGTCCTTACCCGCTCGCGATGGTCGGATCACCCGACGAGGGCCTCAGCAATACGCTGCCGCCAAAGGTCACCCTGATCGCTCTGGGCGTGTTCCAGTTCGGCCTGCTGCTGGCCCTCGAGAACCCGATGCGCCGGTTGATGTCCGGCCTGCGCTTGTGGACGGCAACCGTGTTGATCAACAGCATGATCATGACCGTCTATCTTTGGCACATCACCGTCATGGTGTTGTTCGGTGCCGCGCTGTACCTGTCCGGTGGATTCGGGCTGGGCCTCGAGCCGGGTTCGCCGGAATGGTGGTACTCGCGGCCGCTCTGGCTCCTGGTACTGATCGTGTTGCTGACGCCCGTGGCGCTGCTGCTGTCACCCCTGGAGCGGCGCGGGCGCAGCAAGGACGCCAGCGTACCTTCGGCGCCGCGACAAATTGCCGGCGCGATGATGATCTGCCTGGGGGTGTCCTTGCTCGCCATGTTCGGCTTTGGCGGTGGGCCCGGAATCGAGGCTTTCCGGCCTCCGATAATCGCCCTGATCGAAATCGTCGTGCTGGAATACACCGACGTATTTGCGTTTTCGCTGGTGATCCTGGGTTCCGGCATCAGCGGACTGCTGCCAAAACTGCGATAGCTATTGCGGGCTCAGGTTGGTGAGGCAGAAGGGCGATCAGGAACTGAGCTGCGGTTCTCGCATGGCACTGGCGCCGTACTTCAGGAACAGTCGTGCACGAGCCCTGGGACAGATGTTCGTCTTATCGAGATCGCCATCGATATGCGGCAGCGCCAGGACGCGCTCGTCCATGACCTTAAACCACAGTGGCGGGATATACGCGAGCAGGTAACACCCGAAATAACCGGTCGGTAACTGCGGGACGTCCTCGTAGTGCCTGAGCGACTGGTAGCGTCGCAACGGGTAGGCGTGATGATCGGAATGCCGCTCGAGGTGGAACAGTACGAGGTTGCTGAGCACGCGGTTGCAGTTCCAGGAATGATGCGGCGCGCACTTCTCCAGCTTGCCGTTCTCGTCGCGCTGACGCAGCAGGCCGTAATGCTCGATGTAATTCGCGCTGCTCAACTGCAGCCAGGCCAGCAGATTATGGATCAGCATGAATGGCAGCATGATCCAGCCGAAAGCGATAACCAGCGAAACGACGATCAACACCGCAATGGCATGGCTTTGCAGGATCTGGTTGTCGTAATGCCACGGTGACTTGCCACGATTCGTCAGGCGCTCGGCTTCCATGTTCCATGCGCGCCGGATGCCTCCGGGAAGTTCCCTCAGCACAAAGCGGTAGTAACTCTCGCCGAGTCGCGCGCTGGCCGGGTCTTCCGGCGTCGAGACGTCGCGGTGATGGCCACGGTTGTGCTCGATCGTGAAGTGACCATAGGCCGGCACGGCCAGCGCGATCTTGGCCAGCCATTTCTCGATCCTCGTGTTCTTGTGGCCCAACTCATGCGCGGAGTTGATTGCGAGTCCCGACGTCAGGCCGGCGATGACCGCAAGTCCCAGCACAGCGCCTATCGTGAGCGGCTGCGTGCCGGCGTATGCCGCCACGCCAAACAGTGCGACGAAGTGCAGTGGCACCACTGCGTAAGTCAGGTAGCGGTAGAAACGATCCTGGTCGAGCTGAGGGACGATCTCTTCCGGCGGGTTGTTTGGATCGGCGCCAAACAGGATATCTGCGACGGGCGCCATTACATAATTCAGAAGGAGTGGCAGAAACAGCCAGGCCTCCTGGCCGGTTGCCGCATGCAGTGCGATGCCGATAAACGGCTGTAGCGGATACAAAACGCTGAGAATCCAGAGCCAACGCTTGTTGTCCTGCCAGTAAATTGCCTCGCCTGAGGCCGTGGTGCCTGTATATCCGGTCATAGTGCGAGTTAGTATACGCTCTTAAATGCGCAACGGACGCGGTGCAGAAGAACAACAATGCGGGCTCCCGGAATTACCAGCACATCCACACTCTCACTGTTCGCCGGTCTGGCGGCACTTCTGCTCGGTGGCTGCGGCAAGAACGACAGCTCCGCAGATACCAGCGAGCCTGTGCTGACCGCTGCGACACTCGGAGAGCAAACGATCCTGAAGGCGGCGGACTACCTCGCTGAGGCACCCTATGCCGAGGCGGATCTCGAGCTGGGGGCGAGGCAGGCGCGGGTCTGCCAGGCCTGTCACACGCTGGAGTCCGGGGGGATGAACATGCTCGGGCCCAACCTGCATGGTATGTTTGGGCGTACAGTCGGCAGCACGCCGGGCTTCCAGTTTTCCGAGGCCCTGAGCTCTGCCGGGTTCACCTGGACGCCGCGCGCGCTGGACGCGTGGCTGAAGGCGCCGGCGAAATTCCTTCCGGGTAACCGAATGGCCTTTGCCGGCGTCTCGAGTGAGGAAAACCGGAATGCATTGATCGCCTTCCTGATCAGCGAAACCGCGGCGGATACTGAAGAGGCGCCGTAACCTATGGAAACCCAGCGTATGGATACAGAGAACAGCGCGGAGACAAGTGGAACAACGACCGTAAGAACGATCGCGGAGCGTCGGGAGTTCACGTGGCGTACGGTCTTCTACGGGTTCACGCTGTCCCGGCGCCGGGACCACCGTCGTGAGGAAGACGGCGAGCCGGTTTTCATCGACTGGCACCATCCCTGGCTGTTTATCATGTCCGTCGGCACGATGATTCTGAGTGCTGCTGACGCCTTCCTGACGCTGCAGCTGCTCGAAAGAGGGATGATCGAAGCGAATCCGTTCATGGCCAAGGCGATGGAATACGGGACCGGAGTCTTCGCCGCCAGCAAGATGACAATGACGGCCGCCGGCATCCTGACGCTCGTGTTCCTGGCGAAGGCGCACGTCTTTAACCGGTTCCGAACCGGCCTGTTCATGACGCTGTTTTTCTCCAGCTACCTGTGCCTGATCTGCTACGAGTTGGTGAACCTGATGGAGTTGGCCTAATTCATTCCAAAGCATTGGAGCATCAGCTAAACTAGCGGCCGTTTTTTCGCGAGCATTGGGCAAGGCTTTCGGCCGGTCGACAACATGAGCAAAACACTGAAGGAGCGCTACGCTTCCTCGCCGCTTTTTGGCAGCAACGCGACGGCCGTTGAGGCCCTGTATGAGCAGTTTTTGCAGAAGCCCGATACCGTTCCCGAGGCCTGGCGCGACTACTTCGAATCGCTCGGCGATCCCGATACGGAGATCGCGCACTCACCGATCCGCGACAATCTCCTCGACCAGGCGACCAACGAAGGCCGGGCGCGGACACTGCGGCCGGGCAAAGGAGGCGTATCGTCAGCCGAGAAACAGGCTGCCGTATCGCGCCTGATCCAGGTTTACAGCCTGCGCGGCCACCAGATTGCCGATATCGACCCGCTGGGCATGATGGAGCGTCCGACGCCGGGCGTACTGAAGCTCGAATACCTGGGCCTGACCGAGGCCGACATGGATTCGGAGTTCTTCACCGGGGGCTTCGCTGGTACCGGCGGCAAGCGCATGAAGCTGCGCGATATCCTCGACCTCCTGAAGCGCATCTATTGTGGCAAGGTTACGATGGAAGTGGCGCACGTTTCGAGAGCCCGAGAGCGACTATGGTTGCGGCGGGAATTCGAGCGGGCAATCGCCGGCGACGGCCTCAACGTCGATGAGCGGACCGGGATTCTGAAGAAGCTGACTGCCGCCGAGGGTCTCGAGCGCTATCTGCACACGCGCTACGTGGGCCAGAAGCGATTCTCCCTCGAGGGAGGTGAGTCGTTGATCCCGATGATGGACGACATCATTCAGCAGGGCGGAAAGTCCGGCATCCAGGAAATCGTCATCGGCATGGCGCACCGCGGAAGGATCAACGTCCTGGTAAACATCCTCGGCAAATCGCCTGAAGAGCTGGTGGAGGAATTCGAGGGCAACTACGACCCCGACGAGCTGAAGGGGTCCGGCGACGTCAAGTATCACAAAGGCTACTCGGCCGACATGAAGACCGAGGGCAACAACGTCCATATCGTTCTTGCGTTCAACCCGTCGCATCTCGAGATCGTGAATCCGGTTGTCGAGGGTTCCGTCCGGGCGCGCCAGGAACGACGCCACGACACTGAACGTTCCGAGGTGCTGCCGCTGCTTATCCATGGCGATGCGGCTTTCGCCGGTCAGGGCGTGGTCACAGAAACGTTCCAGATGTCCCAGACCAACGGTTTCAGAACCGGCGGCACGGTTCATCTCGTGATCAACAACCAGATCGGCTTCACGACCAGTCGCCCGTCCGATGCGAGATCGACCGACTACTGCAGTGACGTGGCGAAGATGATCGAGGCGCCGATCTTCCACGTCAATGGCGACGACCCGGAGTCCGCGATACTCGTGACCCGGCTTGCGCTCGCTTATCGCCAGAAGTTCAAGAAGGACGTCGTCATCGACCTCGTTTGTTACCGGCGTCACGGCCACAACGAGGCGGATGAGCCCTCTGCGACGCAGCCGATGATGTACGGCAAGATCAAGTCGCATCGCACCACACGTGACCTGTTCGCTGAAAAGCTGACGACGCTCGGCATCTTGTCCGGCGACCAGGCCACAACGATGCAGGACGAGTTCCGGGAGTTGCTCGACCGCGGCAAGCCGGTCCAGGAATCGACACTCGGCATGATCGGTAATGAGTTCACGGTCGACTGGTCCCCGCATTTCAATGCGCGCTGGGACGAGGATATCGATACGACCATCAGCCCGAAGCAGGTCGACGCGTCGGCACACGCGATCACCAGCGTGCCACCTGAGATGAAACTGCACGGCCGCGTACAGCGCATCATTGACGAACGCGTGAAAATGTCCAAGGGCGATATCCCGATGGACTGGGGGTTTGCAGAAACGATGGCCTACGCGTCGCTGATCAATGACGGTTACAAGGTGCGGCTGGTCGGTCAGGACGCCGGACGCGGCACCTTTTTCCATCGACACGCCGTCCTGCACAGCCAGACCAACAACCGGGAGTACACACCGCTCCGGCATATCACGGATGAACCCAACGCATTTCGCGTCATTGACTCCCTGCTGTCGGAAGAAGCCGTACTCGGTTTCGAATACGGTTATGCGACGACGGAATCCGACACGCTGGTCATCTGGGAGGGGCAGTTCGGCGACTTCGTCAACGGCGCACAGGTGGTTATCGACCAGTTCATCAGCTCCGGCTACGCGAAATGGGGCCGGCTGTGCGGCATGACGCTGTTCCTGCCGCACGGTTACGAGGGGCAGGGCCCCGAGCACTCGTCGGCGCGCCTGGAGCGATTCCTGCAGCTATGTGCCGAGCACAACATGACCGTCTGCGTGCCATCGAATCCCTCGCAGATGTTCCACATGCTCAGGCGCCAGATGATCCGCAAGCTGCGCAGCCCGTTGATCGTCATGACGCCCAAGAGCCTGCTGCGTCACAAGCTGTCGACGTCGTCGCTGACGGACCTGTCTGACGGCGAGTTCCGCCTGATGATTCGCGACGATGTCGTCAAACCTGAAGACGCCTCGCGACTCGTGCTGTGCAGCGGCAAGGTCTACTACGACCTGCTCGAGGCCCGCGACGTCCAGGGTCTGAAAGACGTCGCGATCGTCCGGATCGAACAGCTCTATCCGTTTCCGATCCCGGATTACAAAGCGCTGATCAAGGATCACGCGCAGGTCAAAGAGATCGTCTGGTGTCAGGAGGAGCCCCAGAACCAGGGTGCCTGGTACCAGATCCGGCACCGCCTGCAGGAGCCGTTGTCTGATGACCAGCAACTGTTCTACGCGGGACGCGAAGGTGCTGCTGCGCCGGCCAGCGGCCTGTACAAAGTTCACGTTCAGCAGCAGCAGGCCCTGGTCGAGGCTGCGCTGGGTATCGAAATCAAAGCAAGCAAATCGGCGAAGCCGAAGTAGATTCAACGGAATTTTCAATGACAATCGAAATCAAGGTACCGCAGCTTCCGGAGTCCGTGTCTGACGCAACGCTCGTCGGCTGGCACAAGCAGGTTGGCGAGCCGGTTAATCGCGACGAGAACCTCGTCGACCTGGAAACAGACAAGGTGGTCCTCGAGGTGCCCGCTCCGTCGACCGGCGTGCTGAAGGAAATTCTTGTGCAGGACGGGGCTACAGTCACCGCCGGCGATGTGCTTGCCGTGTTCATCGAAGGTGAAGCAGCGGCGGCTGAACCAATGCTGGACACGACCGCGACGACGGAAGCGCCCGAAGCGACGGAAGTCGAAGCGCCGGCACCCGCGGCGCCGAGCGGTCCCGTCAAAACCAGTCCCGCCGTGCGCCGACTGCTCGAGGAACACGACCTGGATGCCACGATGGTGACCGGCTCCGGCAAAGACGGCCGGCTGACCAAGGCCGACGTCATGGCGTTCCTCAAAGAACACGACAGCAGCAACGTGACGCCCAGTGACCCGGTCGCGCCTGTGACCGGAGGCGAAGGTGCCGTTGTAGGGCTGGAACGCACCGACGAACGAGTCCCGATGACGCGGCTGCGAGCGCGCATTGCTGAGCGGCTCGTCGATGCACAGCAGACGGCGGCAATGTTGACGACGTTCAACGAGGTCGACCTGACCGAAGTCATGGCGTTGCGCAGCGCCTACCGGGATGACTTCGAGAAGCAACACGGCGTCAAGCTTGGCTTCATGTCCTTCTTCGCCAAGGCGTCGGTAGAAGCCCTGAAACGATTCCCGGTCGTCAATGCATCGGTCGAAGGCAACGACATCGTCTATCACAACTACTACGACATCGGCATCGCAGTATCTGCCGCTCGCGGTCTGATGGTGCCGGTCTTGCGCGACGTCGACCAGATGAGCTTCGCGCAGTTCGAATCACAGCTCGGCGACATGGCGAAGAAGGCGCAGGACGGCACGATCGGCATGGAGGATCTGACCGGCGGCACGTTCACGATCACCAACGGAGGGATCTTCGGCTCAATGATGTCTACGCCGATCCTGAACCCACCGCAGAGCGCGATTCTCGGCATGCACTCGATCCAGAAGCGCGCGATGGTCATCGGCGACGAGATCGTAGCGAGGCCGATGATGTACCTGGCGCTGACCTACGATCATCGCATCATCGACGGTCGCGAGGCGGTACAGTTCCTCGTGACGATTAAAGAACAACTTGAAGATCCTGCAAGACTGCTCTTGCAGGTATAGGACAGCCGAATGAGCAAGAAATACGACGTCGTTGTCATTGGTGCGGGTCCGGCGGGCTACATCGCCGCGATTCGGGCCGCGCAGCATGGGTTCAAGGTGGCATGCATTGACGAGTGGCAGAACCGCGACGGCAAATACGCCTTCGGTGGAACCTGCCTGAATGCCGGCTGTATCCCGTCCAAAGCTATGCTGGAGTCTTCTGAGCTCTACCATCGCGCGAATCATGAGTTCAAGAAACACGGCATCGTCACGGGCGAGGTCTCACTCGACGTCGGTGCGATGCAGAAACGCCGCGCCGGTATCGTGCGCCAACTGACCGGTGGCATCGGCGGACTGTTCAAGGCCAACAAGGTCGACGGCCTGGTCGGGCACGGCAAATTGCTGGCCGGCAAGAAGGTCGAGTTTACGCCGGTCGACGGTGATCCCGAGATTCTCGACGCCACGCACGTGGTTCTCGCGTCGGGTTCCGCGCCGATCGAGCTGCCGTTCGCGCAGTTCGACCAGGAGACCATTCTCGATTCATGGGACGCGCTGGAGCTCGAGGCCGTGCCGAAGCGCCTGGGTGTCATCGGCGCCGGCGTCATTGGCCTGGAGCTCGGCAGCGTCTGGGCGCGACTCGGTTCCGAGGTCATCATTCTCGAGGCGCTGGAGGACTTCCTCGCCATGGCGGATCGGGACGTGGCCGCGACGGCCATGAAAGACTTCAAGAAGCAGGGGCTCGACATTCGTCTCGGCGCCAAGGTGTCCGAAACGAGCGTCAAGGACGGCGTGGTTTCGGTCAGCTACGAAGACAAGTCCGGAAGCCAGACGGTCGATTTCGACAAGCTAATCGTCGCCGTCGGGCGCCGGCCGTACACCGAGAAGCTGTTGGCCGATGACTCCGGCATTCGCAAGGACGAGCGTGGCTTTATCGTCGTAGACGATGTGTGTCGAACTGAGGTCAAGGGCGTCTACGCTATCGGTGACTGCGTCCGCGGGCCGATGCTCGCGCATAAGGGCTCGGAGGAGGGCGTCATGGTGGCGGACCTGATCGCCGGCGAGTCTGCCGAGGTCAACTACGAGATCGTGCCGTCGGTCATCTACACGGCGCCCGAAGTCGCCTGGGTCGGTATGACGGAGGCCGAGGTCAAAGCGAGCGGCCGCGCGTACAAGACCGGCTCTTTCCCGTTTGCCGCGAGCGGCCGTGCCAAGGCAATGGAACAGACGACCGGCATGGTCAAAGTGATTTCGGCCGAGGATGACGATGAGCTGCTGGGTGTGCATATCGTCGGGCCAATGGCTGGTGAGCTGATTTCAGAGGCCGTACTGGCGCTCGAATTCGCGGCCAGTACCGAAGACATCCAGCGAACGATCCATGCGCATCCGAGCCTTGCGGAAGCCGTCCATGAAGCGGCACTGGCGGTCGACAAGCGGGCGCTGAATTACATCAACCGCTAGCCGTTCCTCACACGAGGTCGTGATCGGGTCCCGGGCGTCCGCTTGGCCCGGTGCCTGTTTGCGCCTGTCAGACTTTCCGCTGGACGGAAATAACGTTTGGGAGCTGTTCGAGTCGATTGATCGTCGTGGACAGTGTCGGCAGATCTTTGATCATCAGGCTGATCTCCATGATCGACTGCATGCTCTTCAAGTCGGTGTGCGTCGCCAGGTCGGTGACGTTGGCTTGCTCATCGGCGAGTATCGAGCTGATGTCTCGCAGCAGTCCGCTGCGGTCGTAGGCACGGAGTGTCAGGTCGACGGGGTAGGCGGCGCTCTCGGATCCGCCCCAGCTGACCTCAATCGTTCGTTCGGGGTGTTTCCGGTTCAGGTCGAGCGCGTTCCCGCAATCGACGCGGTGGATCGTCACACCGCGTCCCTGCGTGATGTAGCCGATGATGGGCTCAGGCGGCACCGGTCGGCAACAGCGTGCGAAGCTCGACATCAGGTCGCCAATGCCGCTGATGGCGACGCCGTCGGTCGTCGATGTCTCGCTCTTTGCACCGCGACGAATACGCAGCTGCTTCGGAATCTCGTCGCCGCGCAGCTGCTGGATTGCAGTCGCGACCGCGGCGGGAGTCAGATCGCCCGAACCCAGTGCGACCGATAGTGCCTCGGTGTCCTTGAGCTTCAGCTGGTCGGCAATGTCATCGGTTGGAATTTCGCGTACGTTGAGTCTCGCGAGTTCCCGTTCGAGGATGTCTCGACCCTGACGGATATGCTGGTCGCGGTCCTGGTGGCGGAACCAGTTCCTGACCTTGGCGCGATTCTTGGCGCTTGCGATATAGCCGAGCTTCGGGCTAAGCCAGTCACGGCTTGGCTGAGGCTCGCTGCCGGTGATGATCTCGATCTGGTCGCCGTTTTTGACCTGGTAGGTGATAGGAACGATGCGGCCGTTGACCTTCGCGCCGCGGCAGCGATGGCCGATCTGCGTGTGGACGTGATACGCAAAGTCCAGCGGCGTCGCCTTTGCGGGCAGCTCGACGACATCGCCCTTCGGGCTGATCGCGTAGACGCGGTCTTCAAACATGTCATCGCGGATCTGTTCCAGAAGGTCGCCGGAGTTATCGCTGGGCTCCAGCATCTGGCGCAGGAATCGGACCTTTTGCTCAAACGCGGCGGGCGCGCTGCCACCTTCCTTGTAGCGCCAGTGCGCGGCGATGCCGAGCTCGGCCTGCCGGTGCATCTCGTAGGTGCGAATCTGGATTTCTACGGTCTTGCCCTCGGGGCCGACGACGGCCGTGTGCAGCGAGCGATAGTCATTCTCCTTCGGATTAGCGATGTAGTCGTCGAACTCCCCCGGGATGTACGCCCAGCGATTATGCACGACACCCAGCGCGGCGTAGCAGTCCTTGACGTCGTCAACGAGGAGTCGCAGCGCGCGGATGTCATGCAATGACTCGAGGTCCCGATCCTTGCGCCGCATCTTTCGAAAGATGCTGTAAATGTGTTTGGGTCGGCCCGATATCTCCGCCTTGATGCCCGCCTCGTTCAGTTCGCTCGATAGCTCGCGCTTGACGGACTCGATGAATGCCTCGCGTTCGCCACGTTTCTCTTTGAGAGCCGTCGCGATCTCGTGGTAGTCATCGGGTTCGAGGTAGCGGAAGGCGAGGTCTTCGAGCTCCCATTTGAGTTGCCACACGCCAAGACGATTGGCGAGTGCCGCGTATATCTCGCGAGTCTCCAGCGCGATTCGCTGCTTCTCGGCAGGCGGCGCAGACTTGGCGCTGCGGAGCCGGCACAGCTGCTCAGCGATCCGGACCAGCACGAGCCTGACGTCGCTGACGACCGCGAGCAGCATCTTCCTCAGCGCTTCGGATTGCTTGACGGCGAGTGCTTCACCCGGCGACCAATCGGCCGGCAATGTGAATTTGCGCAGTTGCACCAAGCTAGAAAGTACTGAAGAAACGGGCTTCAAAGCACTGTTTTCAATAACCTTTAAATCGACAAAACCAGAGGTAGCGAGCGGGCAGAGCAGAGCGGCTGCCTGAACATCGTCGGGCAAACCCAGCGTTGCAACGACGTGGGCGACGGCTTTACCCTCCGCGGCCAGCTCTTCAGTCTCGCCGTCTTTGGACAGGTCGTCCGCGAGGCGTCCGGCCAGGGCCAGCAGGCTGTCCTCGTTGTTTCGTTCAGGCTTTGCTTCTGTCTTGGGCTGCATTGATTTCTATGCTGTGTCGCCGCGAGCGAACCGTTATCATACTCGCAGTCAATGGACTTTAGATGCATCGGCTGCGTTTGGGTGTCGGCCGTCACAGCATCGATCGTTGGAGCACTAATCGGAATACTATGGCAGGCCACAGTAAATGGGCGAATATCCAGCACCGCAAGGGCGCCCAGGACAAGAAACGCGGGAAACTCTTCACCAAGCTGATTCGCGAGATTACCGTCGCTGCGAAGATGGGTGGCGGAGACCCCGATGCAAACCCGCGGTTGCGAATGGCAATAGACAAGGCCAAGGGCCAGAGCATGCCGAAGGACAACATCGAGCGTGCCGTAAAGCGTGGCGCGGGTGAACTCGACGGCGATGATTACATGGAGATCCGCTACGAGGGCTACGGGCCGGGCGGTACCGCCGTCATGGTCGATTGCCTGACCGACAACCGAAACCGCACCGTCGCCGAGGTCCGCCATGCATTCTCGAAATTCGGCGGCAACCTGGGCGCCGACGGCTCGGTCAACTACCTGTTCAACCACGTCGGCCAGCTAACGTTCCCGAAGGAGGCTGGCGAGGAGGCCGTCATGGAGGCCGCCATCGAGGCCGGCGCCGAGGATGTCATCGTCGATGAAGACGGCTCGATCGAGGTACTGACCGAGCCTGGTGAGTTCGAGGCGGTTAAGAAAGCTATCGAGGAAGCGGAGCTGCAACCCGACAGCGCGGAGCTGACGATGCGTGCATCGACGACCGCAGAACTCGGGCTCAATGAGGCCAGCTCGATGGTCAAATTGCTCGACATGCTCGAAGACCTGGACGACGTTCAGCAGGTTTACAGCAATGCCGACATTTCCGAAGAGATCCTGGAACAGTTGTGAGGGCGTCTTGAGCGATAGCCGACGCATCCTGGGTATCGACCCCGGTTCACGCAAGACGGGTTTTGGCGTGCTGGACTTTGCCGGCGATACGCCGAGCTACGTCACCAGTGGCACGGTCAAGAGCGCCGGCGGTAGCTTTCCGGATCGCCTTAAACAGATCTACTCGTCCGTTCGAGAAATCGTCGGCGAGTATCAACCGGATATCGTGGCGATCGAATCGGTATTCATGCATCGCAATGCCGGCAGCGCGCTCAAGCTCGGCCAGGCTCGCTCTGCTGCGCTGTGTGCCACCTTCGAGTTTGACGTCGAGGTGTTCGAGTACGCGCCCCGGGAGATCAAGCAGGCTATCGTCGGGACCGGCTCCGCAAGCAAGGAACAGGTTCAGCACATGGTGGTTCGACTGCTGAGGCTCGACGGAGCGCCCGCCGAGGACGCGGCCGACGCGCTGGCTGCGGCGCTGTGCCACGGTCACCAGCATCGTGTACGCGTGTCGCTGCTCGACGGCATGTCGGTGGCAGGATCACGATGATCGGTTCGCTTCGCGGCCGGCTGATCGACAAGCAGCCGCCCACCGTCGTTATTGAATGCAGCGGTGTCGGCTACGAGGTCGAGACGCCGATGAGCACATTCCTCGAATTGCCCGCAACCGGCAAGGACGTCTTCCTGGAGACGCATCTACTCGTCCGTGAGGATGCGCAGATCCTGTATGGCTTTGCTACTGCGGAAGAGAAGGCGCTGTTCCGGCTGTTGATTCGTGTGACCGGCGTCGGCGCGAAGATGGCGCTCGCGGTGCTGTCGTCGATGAACGTGTCGGACTTCGAGCGCTGCATCGAGTACGAGGATTCGGCGATGCTGGTCAAGGTTCCGGGGATCGGCAAGAAGACGGCCGAGCGGTTGATCATCGAAATGCGCGACAAGATCTCGCAGGCGCCGAAGCTCGTCGCCAGGTCCCCGGAGCAGCGCGTTGCAAACGCCAAGACGGAAGCGGTCGATGCGCTGATCGCGCTCGGCTACAAGCCGCGCGAGGTCAACAAGCTCATCGAAAGTCTCGATGTCGACAGTCTCAGCGCCGAAGACATCATCCGGTCTGCGCTGCGCCAGGCGGCGTCGTGAACGGTATCGAGTCTATGAGCGCCCAGGCTTCGGGAATTCACCAATGAGCAATATCGAGCAGGATCGACTGATCAGCGCCGAGTCCGTCAGTGACGACCGCGCGTTCGACCGCGCGATCCGTCCGAAGTCTCTTGAAGACTATGTCGGGCAGCCGGATGTGAAAGCACAGATGGCGATTTTCATCGAAGCGGCCCGTCGGCGCAGCGAGGCGCTCGACCACGTGCTGATCTTCGGACCGCCGGGACTCGGCAAGACGACACTGGCGCACATCGTCGCTAATGAGATGAACGTCAATCTTCGCCAGACGTCCGGCCCGGTGTTGGAGCGCCCCGGCGATCTGGCGGCCATCCTGACCAACCTCGAGCCGAATGACGTGCTGTTCGTCGATGAGATTCATCGCCTGAGCCCGGTCGTCGAAGAGGTGTTGTACCCGGCGATGGAAGACTTCCAGCTGGATATCATGATCGGTGAGGGCCCGGCAGCGCGGTCCATCAAGCTCGATCTGCCGCCGTTTACGCTGGTGGGCGCAACGACACGTGCTGGCCTGCTGACGTCGCCGCTCAGAGATCGTTTCGGCATCGTGCAGCGCCTCGAGTTCTATTCGCCGACGGACCTGCAGGCGATCGCGGAGCGCTCGGCGGGCATCCTGAACCTGCCGATCGAGACAGAGGGTGCCACCGAAATCGCCCGGCGCTCACGCGGGACACCGAGAGTTGCGAATCGACTGCTTCGCCGTGTCCGCGATTTCGCCGAGGTGCAGGCGGACGGCGTCGTGACGGGCAAAGTCGCGAGCGGTGCGATGGACATGTTGAAGGTCGATCCGCACGGTTTCGATACGATGGACCGTCGCCTGCTGCGGACGATCATCGAGAAGTTCGACGGCGGACCGGTCGGTATCGAGAGCCTGGCCGCCGCTATCGGCGAGGAGCGTGGCACGATCGAAGACGTTCTGGAGCCCTACCTGATCCAGCAGGGCTTCATGATGCGGACCGCGAGGGGCCGAGTCGCGACGAGTCACGCCTATACCCATTTCGGATTGACGCCGCCGGACTCGGGTTCGAGCCCGGAACTCCCGTTGTTCGACCGTGACTGACTCTGCCGACATTTTCGAATGGCCGCTTCGCGTCTATTACGAAGACACGGACGCACAAGGTGTCGTCTACTATGCGAACTACTTTCGTTTCCTGGAGCGTGCGCGCACCGAGTGGCTGCGGTCGCTGGGCGTCGACCAGCGCGAGCTCATGGCGGTCGAACGCCGGATATTCGTCGTCACGAAGACAGAGGCCGAATTCCTGGCCTCGGCGAGATTCAATGATGAGCTCATCGTCACGGCCCGGCTCGATGGCCTGTCGCGTGCGACGTTTACTATCGGCCAGGACATCTACGTTAAGGACGAGGCGCGTACGCATTGCGTGCGCAGTACGGTCGTCGCTGCGTATCTCGATGCGGACAACCACAGGCCGAAGCGAGTACCCCCTGATTTTTTCAGCCCATCCTGATTACCCTCGGCAGCCGGCCGAGACCTGAGGAAGACACATGGAATCTGATTTATCCGTCATAGCCCTGATCCTGGAAGCCACCTTACCGGTACAGATCGTCATGATCCTGCTGCTGCTTGCATCGGTGTATTCGTGGACGATCATTTTCGCAAAGCGGCGCCTGATCAAGAAGACCCAGGCGGCCTCGGACGAGTTCGAGGCAAGCTTCTGGTCCGGCGGCGATCTGAACACGCTGTATCAGGGTGCCGCTCGCGACGGCAAACCCTTCGGCATGACCAGCATCTTCGAAGCGGGCTTTCGTGAATTCAATCGCGGATCGAAGCAGGAGACGATTAATCCGGACAAGCTCGTTGAAGAGTGCGCGAGGGCCATGCGCGTTGCGCATATGCGCGAGGTCGACCGCCTGGAGCAGGGGCTGGCGTCGCTGGCTACGATTGGCTCAACGAGCCCCTACGTGGGTCTGTTTGGCACCGTCTGGGGCATCATGCACGCGTTCTTAGGCCTCGCCAACGCACAGACGGCGACGCTGGCCGTGGTTGCGCCGCCGATCGCCGAGGCGCTGATCGCGACCGCGATGGGGCTGTTTGCCGCCATCCCGGCCGTTATCGCCTACAACCGGTTCGCGGACAAGGTCGTCCGCCTGGAGTACCGCTACGACGGATTCGCCGAGGAATTCACGAGCATCTTGCAGCGTCACGCTAGAAGCAAAGCGAGGGCCTGACATGGCGACGCCACTGCAAAAACGCAAACTGATGGGCGAGATCAATGTCGTCCCCTACATCGACGTTATGCTGGTGTTGCTCGTCATCTTCATGGTTACAGCGCCGTTGTTGACGCAGGGTATCGAGGTGGAGCTGCCGAAGGCAGGCGCCGAGCCGATCGAGGACGCGGCGAATGAGATACCGCTGGTATTGAGCGTCGACCGGGACGGTAACCTGTACCTCGACGTCGGCGACGATGAGGACAAGCCGGTTGGCGCCAAGGAAGTCGTCGCGCAGGTCCGCAACGTGCTGAACGCGAATCCGGACATCGCCGTGCTGGTCAAGGCAGATCGCGCTGTCGAGTACGGTTACGTCGTCGGGGCAATGGTTTTATTGCAACAAGGCGGCGCGGACACGGTCGGATTCGTAACAGACCCGTTGGATACCTACCCGGTACCCGAGTAATCGTCGAGCCAGTCTGAACCTTGAGCAATACCCGTCAATACATCCTCCCGTTCACGCTCGCGACGCTGTTGCACGTCGCGCTGGTGGCTGTGCTGGCCGCGGGATTCGCATTTCCGGTCCAGAACAAGCCGATCACGCCGCTGGCGGTGAAAGCGACGCTGGTCCTGGACGATGCGTCGGCGCCGCCACCCGTGCCCGTCGAAGTTGAAGAGCCAGAATCCGAGCCTGAACCTGAACCTATTCCAGAACCGCCGCCGGACGACGAGCAGGCGCGTATACAGGCCGAGGAGGAAAAGCGCCGCGAAGACGCGCGCATCGAGCAGGAACGCCTGAGTCGCATCGAGGAGGCAAAGCGCGAGGCCGAGCGCAAGGCTGAAGAAGAACGCCAACGCATCGCGGCCGAGGAAGCGAAGAAGAAAGCCGAGGAGGAAGCGCGGCAGAAGCGTGAGGAAGAAGCGCGACGCAAGCGTGAGGAAGAGGAGCGACTCGAGGAGGCGCGCCGGCAGGCCGAGATCGAACGGGAGAGAGAAATCCAGCGCCAGCGTGAAGAGAATGAACGGCGCAGGCGCGAACTGGAGAATGAGGCCCGGCAGCGGGAGATCGACGCGGAGGCGCGGCGTCTGGACGTGATCGCATCAGGCGCACTCCAGGCGTATGTCTTCGCGATCAATCAGAAGATCACGCGCAACTGGATCAAGCCGGCCAGCGCGGGGCCGGGCCTCGAATGCACGGTCCAGGTACGTCAGTTGCCGGGCGGCGAGGTCGTCAGCGTCAATGTCAGACGGTGTAACGGTGACGCGGCCGTCGTACGGTCCGTTGAAGCTGCGGTGAGAAAAGCATCGCCTCTCCCGGATCCACCAGACCCAAGTATTTTTGAACAAAACTTGACCATCATTTTCAAACCTGAACAATAACGCTCGCACAGCATCCCGGAGACACTGTGAGAAAAGCACTCGTTCTGACTATTTGCCTGCTGGTCGCTACGACGGCATCCGCCGACCTGGAGGTCATCATTACAGAAGGCGGCGTGAAGCAGCGCCCGATCGCCGTAGTTCCTTTCGGCTGGTCAGGCCAGGACGCCGAGGCCCCGATTGACGTTGCGTCGGTCATCGCTGCGGATCTGAAGCGCAGCGGCCGCTTCGATCCCATGGCGGAAGACGGGATGCTGCAGAAACCGACGGTAGGCGCGGACCTGGACTTCGACGACTGGAGCATCCTGAAGGTTGAGGCCGTCGTCATCGGCCGCATCGAGCAGACCGGTGCAAACGCCTACAACGTGCAGTTCCAGCTGTTCGATCCATTCCGGCGTGAGCAGCTAGTGGGCTACCGGATGCCGGCCAGCAAGGGCACGATGCGTCGCGTCGCACATCGGCTCGCCGACATGATTTACGAGGAACTGACGGGCATCAAGGGCGTGTTTGCGACCAAGGTGACCTACGTCACCGCGGACAGAAACGGCAACGATACGACCTACAGGCTGGTCGTGGCCGATTTCGACGGCGAGAACGAGACGGTCATCATGGAGAGCACCGACCCGATCATGTCCCCGGCCTGGTCGCCGGACAGCCGCCGTATCGCCTACGTGTCCTTCGAGGACCAACGCTCGTCGATTTTCGTGCAGACCCTGAGGACCGGCAATCGCATCAAAGTGTCGAGCCGGCCAGGCATCAACGGTGCACCGTCGTTCTCGCCCGATGGTCGACAACTCGTGATCACGCAGGGCGGTGTCGATGGCAACCTCGACATCTACGTCCTGGACCTCGTGTCGCGCCAGACACGCCGCCTGACCGAGCACAGGGCCATCGATACAGAAGGCACGTGGTCGCCGGACGGGCGCTACATCTATTTCACGTCGGATCGCAGCGGCGGACCGCAGGTCTACCGCGTTCCCGTCAGCGGTGGCACACCGGAGCGCGTGACCTTTGAGGGGAGCTATAATGCAAGACCTCGATTGTCACCGGACGGAAACAAGCTTGCCGTGGTGCACAACGATCGCGGCAACTTTCGCATTGCCGTCATGGATCTCGGGCGCAAGGATATGCTGATTTTGTCGGCCGGCTCGCAGGATGAGAGCCCGAGTTTCGCGCCGAACAGCGACACGCTGATCTACGCGACCCGGCAACGGCGCAACGGCGTGCTGGAGACGGTCTCGGCCGACGGTCTGATTCGCCAACGGCTGGCGTCCAGACAGGGGGACGTTCGGGAACCTGTCTGGTCGCCGTTTGAGCGGTTTTAGAAGAATTCATGTGAATTATTATAAAAGATTCATAACATACTGTTTTAAATATAATTATGTGTAAGGATTCCCCTATGAAATTGATCAAAGCGACCGCGGCAGCATCGCTGCTCGTTCTGGCAGCCTGCGGCGGCAATACGATCCCCGATCCGGACCCGGATGGCACGGTCTACGGCTCTGACAGCGGCAGCGACGCCGATACCTTCGGCAGCGGCGACGATGGCATGTCCGGTGGCGGCTTTGTCGGCGATGACTCGAACGGCATGTCCGGCGAGCTGACTAACGTCATCTACTTCGAGTTCGATTCTTCCGAGGTCAGCGCAGACTCGACCGATGTGGTCCTGAGGCACGCGATGCAGCTTGCCGACGACCAGCGACTGACGGTGCGCCTGGAAGGCCATGCCGATGAGCGCGGAAGCCGTGAGTACAACATCGGCCTCGGCGAGCGTCGCGCACAAGCCGTGCGCCAGATCCTGCTGTTGCAGGGCGCGACGCCGGCACAGATCTCGACGGTTAGCTTTGGCGAAGAACGTCCGGCCGACTTCGGCAGCGACGAGAGCGCTTACGCATTGAACCGCAGGGTCGTTTTCACCTATACCAACTAAGCCTATGACTGCTATCGCAAAGCGAGCATCTGTCGCGCTGTCTGCGGCGCTACTGTCCGGTTGTCTCGCCGTGACGCCGCCAGCGGAAGACCCGGTGCTGATCAAGCTTAACGAGCTGGAGCGGCGCCTGGAGTCGATCGAGCGCGTCGTACAGAACCAGAGCCTCGTCTCGCTGGCGCAGGACGTGTCCGCGCTGGAGCGCCGAGTCGATGAGTTGCAGGGTTCGACGGAGGAGCTCGCTTACGCGGCGACGGAGACGACCGATCGTCAACGCGATCTCTACGCGGACCTGGATTCCCGGATACAGGAGCTCTCCGAGCGACTGGAGTCAGCCAGTGTCAACGTCCTGGACGGTGGCCCGCTGGCGCCGGGACAGCTGCCAATGCCGGGCGGCACGGACCGGGACAACTACCAGGCGGCCTTTGAGTTGTTGAAACAGCAGCGCTACGAGCCCGCGGCGATGGCATTCCAGCAGTTTCTTGTGACTTATCCAGATAGCGACCTGGCGGCGAACGCGCAGTACTGGCTTGCCGAGTCTTACTACGTGACGCAGCGTTTCGACGAAGCACTGACGGCGTTTCGCAGCGTGTACGAGACCTATCCCGGCTCCGGCAAGGTGCCGGACGCCTTGCTGAAGATCGGCTACTGCAACTATGAGCTGGAGCGCTGGGACGATGCGAAGCGCTCGCTCAGACGTGTACAGAGTGAGTATCCCGAGACGACGGCTGCCCGGCTGGCCGTGCAGCGGCTCGATCGCATGACGGAAGAGGGCGTCTGACCCCGGGCGGGACGCATCCAACATCGCGTTGAGAACACCGGATCGGGCTTGTCATTTGGCTGCGTTACGGTATTATCCCGCAGCTTCTCGCAGCGACCGCTGCACAGGCGGGGCGTTAGCTCAGAGGTAGAGCATTCGGCTTTTAACCGACTGGTCGTAGGTTCGATCCCTACACGCCCCACCACTTTTTCCCTTGCGACAAAGCAATCCCTGACTATCCGCCGTGTACCGGATGGTTTTGCGTGCTTCGTACGAAATAATTTCATCTAAAACAGGCGACTCCGCGCCCATCTCTGGCTATCATCCACGCCTTTCTCACAGGGAGTCTCGTTTCGTGGCGCAAGCGCGTTTCAGCATCCACAAGTTCGGCGGCAGCAGCCTTGCCGACGCCGCCTGTTTTCGCCGGGTCGCGGGCATCCTGCTCGGGCTCAAGGAAGATCGGGTCGGCGTCGTCGTGTCCGCGATGGGCGGCATGACCGACGCGTTGTTCAATCTGTCGATGCTGGCTGAACGAAACGACGCTGCCTTCGAGCAGGAACTGGCCGTCATCGGTGAGCGCTACTCCGATACCGCCAACGAATTACTGGAAGCCGGCACCCGCGTCGACGTGCTGGACGCCTGGCGTACCGATGCCGACGACATCCTTGACCTGTTGCGGGCTATTGCACTCGTGCGTTCCGCGCCGCAGCGCAGCCGCGATGTCATTGCGGGCTACGGCGAAGTCTGGTCTGCGCGACTGCTGGCCGCCCTGCTGGGCCAGCTGTCGCCAGAGCACGGCGGTACCTGGGTGGACGCACGGCGTGTGATCACGGTCAGCCAGACCGAACTCGGCCCGTCCGTCATCTGGGACGCCTCGCAGGCCAAGTTTGATGACGAGGTTGACCCGGAGTTTGCTGGCATCGCCGCGATCACCGGCTTCATCGCGACGGACGAGGAGGGGTTGCAGACGACGTTGGGGCGCAACGGCAGCGATTACTCCGCATCGATTTTCGCCGCTTTGTCCGACGCGAAGGACCTGACGATCTGGACCGACGTCGAGGGCGTCATGAGCGCGGACCCCCGCCAGGTTCCCGAGGCGCGTGTCATCGACGAGCTGACCTACAGCGAGGCGATGGAACTCGCGTACTTCGGGGCGAAAGTCCTGCATCCCCAGACCCTGGGGCCCGTTGTGGACCGGGATATCCCGGTGTTCATTCGCAGCAGCCTGAATCCGGCACATCCCGGCAGCCGAATCGGTCCGGAGGCCAGCAACGGGCACAGCATCAAAGGCATTACAGCCGTCGGTGGCATGGCGCTCGTCAACCTCGAGGGTTCGGGCATGATCGGCGTGCCGGGCACGGCCGACCGCCTGTTCGCCTCCCTGAAGGAGGCCGGTGTCTCGGTGACGCTGATCTCGCAAGCGAGTTCCGAGCACTCGATCTGTATCGCGGTGCCGGACGAGGTGGCCGAGCACGCGAAGCAGGTCATCGCCAACGAATTCGCCGAAGAACTGGGATCCGGACAGATTCAGAAGGTGGACGTGACTCCGGCGCAAAGCATTGTCGCTGTCGTTGGCGACGGCATGGCAGGCGTTCCGGGCATTGCAGCGCGCTTCTTCGGCACGATGGGCAAGGCCAGCATCAACATACGTGCGATCGCCCAGGGCTCATCGGAGCGCAATATCTCTGCCGTTATCGACTCCGAGCAGTCGGTCAAGGCGCTGAGGGCTGCGCATTCCGGTTTCTACCTGTCGGCCAAGACCGTCTCTATCGGACTGATCGGGCCGGGTACCGTCGGCAAGACCTTCCTCGAACAACTGAGTCGTCGCAAGGCGCAACTGCTGGAAGACTTCAACCTGGACTTGCGCGTGCGTGCTATCGCCAGGTCAAAGACGATGCTGCTGGGCGATCGAGAGGTCGGCCTCGATGCCTGGGCTACCGAGATGGCGGACGACGCAATAGCGCTGGATTTCGAGCAGTTCGAACAGCACATCAACCCGGATCATTTGCCGCACGCGGTCATCGTCGACTGCACGGCAAATGACGACGTGGCGTCGCGCTACGCAGGCTGGCTTGCCAACGGTATCCACGTTGTGACGCCGAACAAGAAAGCGTTCAGCGGCCCCATCGACTACTACAGGACGATGCAGGTCGAAGCACACAAGACCTCGTCGCACATCTTCTACGAGACGACCGTCGGTGCCGCACTGCCGATCATCTCCACGCTCAACGACCTGGTTCACACCGGCGACGAGATACGATCGATCGACGGCATCTTCTCCGGAACGCTGGCCTACCTGTTCAATGTCTACGACGGCAAGACGCCGTTCTCAGAGATCGTCAGGAATGCGAAAGAGAGCGGCTACACCGAACCGGATCCACGTGACGACCTGTCCGGCATGGACGTCGCGCGCAAGCTGACGATCCTCGCGAGGGAGTTCAGGCAGGACATTGAGATCGGCGACTTCCCGGTCGAGAACCTCGTACCCGAAACGCTGCGCGAAGGCAGTATCGACGACTTTCTCGACAAGCTATCCGACTACGACGACGAGATCCTGGCGCGCTTCGAGGCCGCACAGAAGAAGGGCTGCAACCTGCGCTACGTGGCACGCCTGACGGCCGGCGGCGAAGCCTCGGTGGGGCTTGCCGAGGTCAAAGAGGATCATCCGTTTAGCAACATCAACCTGACCGACAACGTCGTGCAGTTCGAGACGTCACGCTACTCGGCGAATCCGCTCGTCGTGCAGGGCCCCGGCGCGGGACCGGAAGTTACCGCCGCGGGCGTCTTTGCCGACGTCCTGCGCCTGGCGAGGTATCTTGACTCGGATGACTAGTGATTCCGCTACCGCCTTTGCACCTGCGTCGATCGGTAACGTTGGCGTCGGCTTTGATGTGCTCGGCCTGGCGATTTCCGGTGCCGGTGATCGAGTTACGGTACAACGCAGGGAAGCGGTGGGAATCGAGGTGCGCTCGATCTGCACGCCAACGGGTGACGACGTACCGGACCTGTCGAAGGATGCCGGCAAGAACACGGCTTCCATCGCGGCGGCCAGTCTGTGGCAGTCACAAAAGGCGCCGGGCGGGCTGATCATCGATATCGAGAAAGGCGTGCCGCTGCAGTCTGGTATGGGCAGCTCTGCGGCGTCGGCCGTGGCCGCTACGGTAGCCGCCAACGCATTGCTCGAAGAGCCACTATCCTTTGCTGCTCTGCTGGACCATGCAATCGAGGGGGAAGCGTTCGCCAGCGGTGGCCGGCATGCGGACAATGTCGCTCCGAGCCTGCTGGGCGGTCTCGTCGTGTGCCCGCCGGGCATAGACGCCGTCAGGCTGGAGACGCATTCGACCGTGTCCAGCGTTCTGGTGCACCCTGAGCTCCGCGTCAATACGGCGGAATCGAGGGCCGGGCTCAGCGACACCGTGACACGCGAACAGTGGATCCGACAGCAGGGACTGCTGGCCGCATTTGTCACTGCAGTCTTTATGGGCAATATTCCGCTGATGCGTCACTCGCTGAAGGACCTGATCATAGAGCCGCAGCGCGCCGGTAGCGTTCCGTGTTTTGCCGCTGTGAAGCAGGCTGCGCTGGACTCGGGTGCCATCGGTTGTAGCCTGTCGGGCAGCGGCCCGAGCATCTTCGCCCTGATTGAAAACGAGCGCGCCGAGACGGTGGCGTCGGTGATGGTTGAGGCCTGCAGGGCCGAGGGCATCGACTGCCAGCGCTGGATCAGCCCGCTGTCGTCGCCAGGTGCAGTGCTCGAGGATTGACGATGGAGTTCTTCAGTACACGCGGGCAAGGCCCTGTGAATCTCGACGAGGCGTTGGTTAGAGGCATAGCCGAAGACGGTGGACTGTTCATGCCGACGCCGATGCCGGAATTTTCTGTATCCGACTTCGATGGCTCGGAGTCGCTGCAGGCGGTCGCCGAAACGCTGCTGGCGCCATTCTTCGGCGGATCCAGCCTGGAACCGGATCTTGCGAGCATCGTCGATGAGACCTTCTGTTTCCCGATCCCGCTGACCGACCTTCCGTCCGATGCCGGAACGGTCCAGTTGCTGGAGCTGTATCACGGCCCGACTGCCGCCTTCAAAGACGTCGGTGCGCGATTCCTCTCGGCGTGCATGAAGCGTCTCGAGGGCGACGAGGCGTCACCGCTGACGATTCTCGTGGCGACGTCGGGCGACACGGGCGGTGCGGTCGCAGCGGCGTTCGATCGGCAGCCGGGGATGCGCGTCGTCGTGTTGTTTCCGGATGGGCGCGTGTCCGAGCGCCAGGCGCACCAGCTGAGTTGCTGGAGCGACAACGTGCTGTCTCTGTGTGTCGATGGTTCGTTCGACGAATGCCAGGCGATGGTCAAGGCGGCACTCGCCGACGAGGACCTGTCGGCGCACTATCGATTCAGCTCGGCCAACAGCATCAACATCGGCCGACTGCTGCCTCAGAGCACCTACTATGCCTACGCGAGCCTTAAGCACTTTCGCGAGACGGGCCGCAAACCGTCGTTCATCATCCCGACCGGCAACCTCGGCAACGCGCTGGCTTGCATCATGGCGCGCGAGATGGGTCTGCCGATTGCATCCGTGATCCTGGCGACGAATGCGAATCGCACGATCCCCGACTACTTCGAGACGCTCGAGTGGCTGCCCCGCGCGAGCCTGCAGACGCTCGCGTCGGCGATGGATGTGGGCAACCCCAGCAACATGGAGCGATTGAGATCGTTCCTCGGCGACGCAGACGTATTGCGGACCCGGCTCGGTGTGCGCTCCGTGCCAGACGACGAGATTGAAGAGGACATCGCCGTCGACTATAAGGATTTCGGCTTCGCTGTCTGTCCGCATACGGCCACGGCGACGCGAACCTGGCGCGAACTTGACGATGCGCTCAGAATAGATGAAGACTGGATTCTTGTCGCGACGGCGCACCCGGCCAAGTTCGAAACCGTGGTTGAGCCGTTGATCGGCGATGAGGTGCCATTGCCACCTGAGCTCGAGGCCATCCTGTCTCGGCCGAAGCGCGCCATATCGATCCCGGCAACGCAGGAGGCGATGGCGGCCGAAATGGACAGGCGATTCGCGGGCAGCGGAGAACAGTACTCGTCATGAACGGCACAATTCATTTGCAGTACCCGTTGGTGATTCTGCTGGTCGTGGTTGCGCTTGCCAGCCTGTGGTTCTGGTATCGCAGGCGCAAGGGTGGATCCCGTTTCCAGCAAATGCTGTCAGCAATCAGCTTTGCGCGCGCCGACGGCCTGATCATTCCAAATGGAGATGAGGGCGAGATACAGATCGATCACCTGTTGCTGACGTCCCAGGGCTTGCTGATCCTGCACATCAAGGATGTTCAGGGCATCGTCTTCGGCAGTGACAAGATGCAGGACTGGGCCGTCATAGCCGAAGACCGCCGGTTTACGTTTTCGAACCCGCAGCCAGCGCTCTACGATCGCATTGCAGCCGTTCGGCAGATCGTCAAGGACGTACCCGTAAGCGGGCGCTTGCTGTTCTTGGACGGCGCCGAATTCACGAAGGGCGTGCCGGACCTGGTGGCCACGGTCGACGAACTCATGAACGATTTTGCGGAGCCCGACAAGGCCGCTGCAGAGCGAAAGATCGACGCGTTTAAGCCGTTCTGGGAAGAAATCTTAAAGCGGTCGCGTTGATAATCGCGACTGGGAGGACATCGTTCGGCGATCCCGTTAAACAATCGCGACCTGGGAAGAAATTTTAAAACGGTCGCGTTGATAATCGCGACTGGGAGGAAATCGTTCGGCGACCCCGTTAGAGAATCGCGACTGGGAGGAGACCTTGAAGCGGTCGCCCTGAAAATCGCGGCTGGGAGGAAATCATTCGGCGATCCCGCTAATCAGCGCTATCAGTCCTGCCGCGCTGACTCCGCTTAGAGCCCAAAGAAGCGCTCGGCATTCTCCCGCGTAATCTCGGCGACGTGCTCGTACGACTGACCCCGGCAGTCCGCGACCATGCGCAGCACCTCGGGCAGGTACATCGGTTCATTGCGCCGTGACTTGGGGCGCGGCCTGATCGTTCGTGGCAGCAGGTAGGGTGCATCTGTCTCGATCATCAGCCGGTCGTCCGGAATCAGCCCGACGATGCGCTGCAGGTCCGTGCCACGCCGTTCATCGCAGACCCAGCCTGTTATCCCTATGTAGAGATCGAGCTCGATATAGGCCTTCAGCTCCGATTCATTGCCCGTGAAACAGTGCGCGACAGCCGGTCCGAGCTTGTCGAGGCGCGGCTCCATGATGGCCAGGAAGTCATCGTGGGCATCCCGCTGGTGCAGGAACAAAGGCATGCCGGATTCTCTGGCGATCTCGAGTTGTCGTTCGAATGCGTCAATCTGCGCAGCTCTCGGCGAGAAATTACGAAAGTAGTCGAGCCCACATTCCCCGACGGCGACCACCCTGTTCGACAAAACGAGATCCCTGATTAGCGCGTCGCTTTCGTCGGTGTAATCCGACGCGTGGTGCGGATGCATGCCGGCCGTGGCGTACAGGAACCCCGGCGCGGACTCGGCGAGCCTGGCCGCGTCACGGTTGCTGTCATCACTGCTGCCGGTCAGGACGATCTTTTCGACGCCGACATCCCGCGCGCGTTGAAGCACCTCGTCGCGGTCATCGTCAAAGCTGTCATGGGCCAGGTTGGCGCCGATATCGATGAGACGCATCAGGCCGGGTCCCACCGGAAGAAGCGCGCACCAAGGCCCAGGAAAACCGCGCTCATCGCAACGAGTACGGCGAGGCTGACCCAGACGTCTGCAAGGCCGGCGCCGTCTAGGATGACCGCTCTCGCGGCGTCGAGTATGTGCGTCAACGGGAAAATCTTGGCGGCGGACTGGACGAGCTGCCCGGCGCCCTCGAGCGAAAACCAGACGCCGGACAACAGCATCATCGGCCAGTTGATCATGTTCAGGAGCCCGCCGGCCAGCTCTTCACTGGTCACTCTCGACGCGACCAGCAATCCCATGGAGACGAGTGACACCGCGCCGAGCAGTCCGATCAGAAGTAGCAGCAGGTAGCTGCCGTCCATGCGCGTGCCGAGCGCCCAGTGCGTGCCTATGAAGATGATCGCCGTAATGGTCATCGTCAGCATCAATCGTGACGCGACCTGGGCGATGATGAATTCCAGTGGCCGCACCGGCGTCGCTCTGAGTCGTTTCAGGAAGCCGTTCTTGCGGTAGCGCACCACAACATAGCCGACGCCGAACAGGCAGCTGAACATCATGTTCATGCCGAGAATGCCGGGCAGCACCCAGTCGACATAGTCGATGGCATCGCCGTCGATCTCGGATTTCTGCAGACTGCCGTTAACGAGGGAATCGGTTTGCAGCAGGGCCAGCTCGACGAAGTAGCCCTTCGGCGAGCTGGGGTTCACCCAGTACTCGTTGCCCTCTTCGAAATCCACTAGCAGGTCGAGCTGGTGCCTTGCGACCTTGCGCATGGCCACGGCGACGTCGTCGACAGTGACAAAGCGTATGTACTGCGTTTCCAGGAACGGATGTTCTGCGCGGTCGATCACTTCGGCCTGCTGCACGACGCCGACGGTGTACTGCGTCCGGCCGTCGCCGCCGAAAGCCAGGGAAAGGCCGGCCATCAGCGCGATCGGCAGCAGGATATTCCACGCCATCGTGCCTCGGTCGCGGATGAATTCGAGGTTGCGTGCTTTGAAGATCGCGAGGATTCGTTTCAGCATGCTCAGGTCCGGAGGCTGTGGCCGGTCAGGTCCAGGAACAGGTCTTCGAGATTGGCCTGTCGAATCTTGATGCGGTTGGCGTCAAAGAGGTGCGGGGTCAATGCCGCGAGACTGCCCGGTATGTCCTCCGTCAGCACCTCGACGATGCCGAGATCTTCAATGGTCTGGTGATCGATGCCCGCGAGGTCGTCTTTGACGTTGTCGATGGGCAACTCGATTATGAGGCCCTTGTAACGTTCCTGCAGCAGCTCGTCGGGAGGGCCCGACGCGATGATCTTGCCTTCGTCCATAATCGCGATCTCGTCGCACAGCACGTGCGCCTCGTCCATGTAGTGCGTCGTCAGGATAATCGTCGTTCCATCGTTTTGGATGCGTTGCACGAGCTGCCAGAAATTGCGCCGTGCCTGCGGGTCAAGGCCCGTGGTCGGTTCGTCGAGAAACACGACGCGGGGCTTGTTGACCAATGCGATCGCCAGCAGCATTCGCTGACGCTGCCCGCCCGATAATTTTCGGTTGTCCCGGGAAAGCAGCTCCCCCAGCGAGCAGGCCTCGATGATGTCATCGAGGTGAGCCTGCCGGTCATACAACGTCTGGAACATGATCAACGTCTCCATGACGGTGAGGTTGTCCTGCAACGCCGTGTTCTGGAATTGAATGCCCGCTTCCTCTCGAAAACGACGGCCTGCGATCTCTCCCTGGTAGTAGACCTCACCGGATGTCGCCGGCGTTACGCCCTCGATGATCTCGACGGTTGTCGTTTTGCCGGCGCCGTTCGGGCCCAGCAGTCCGAAGCAGATACCCTCCCGCACGCCGAAACTGACGTTGTCGACAGCGAGAACGTTGGGATAGGACTTGACGAGATTTCGAGCTTCGAGAGCGTACATTCGGGGTACCTTCGTTGAGGCGCGGCAAGGTTAACGCAATTCGGCCGACCTAGGCTATGTCGGAGCCGTTCCAACCATTTCAAGCTTTGTGGTATCCAAGAGATACAGAATCACTCCAGGGGCACAGAAATGATTGGAAAAAATGCACGTTTGATCGCCGCGACCTGTTTACTGGCGCTGGCAGTACCGGCCTACGCTGGCTCGGTGAACAAGAGCGTCAAGATCGAGCCGGGCACAACCGCGGATGGTGCAAGTTCGGTTAACGGCAGCGTCACGGTCGGTGAGGGCGCCACGGTCACGGGTGACGTCGAGACGGTCAACGGCACGATCCGGGTTCGTTCGACGGCCATTGTCGAAGACGTATCGACAGTGAACGGATCGGTGAAGATTGCCGACAACGTGCAGGCCGACAGCCTGTCCACAGTGAACGGCTCGGTCTCCGTCGGCGCAGGATCCAGCATCCGCAGGAATATGGAAGCCGTAAACGGTCGATTGTCGGTCGAGAGCGGCGCCACGATCGGCGGCTCGGTCGAGAACGTTAATGGCGAGGTCGACATCGACGGGGCTTCGATCACGAAGGACATCACTACCGTGAATGGCGACATTCAGCTTGAGAACGGGGCCCACGTCATGGGCGATATCGTCGTGAAAAAGCCGGGCGGCTGGGGCTGGAACAACAAAAAGCGCAAGCCGAAGATCACGCTGGGCCGCAACGCACGGGTTGACGGCACGATCGTCGCAGAGCGCGAAGTCGAGATCTTCATGCATGAGACGGCCGAGCTCGGCGGCGTATCTGGCAAAGCCAGCATGGAAGACGTAGTTCGCTTTAGCGGAAACAAGCCGTAAACTAGGTGCTGTGCAGAGCGCAGCATCGCAACTGACCCTTTTTAAGGAAGTCGAGAAGCCCGACGCTGATCCGTCGGGCTTTTCTGTGCGCGTCTCCGGCAGAGCCAAGCGTATTTCGATCAAGGTGTATCCGCGAGGTCGGGTCGAGGTCGTGGCCCCAAAACGGGCGCGACCGAAGGATGTACAGGCCTTTGTCAGCGAGCACCGCGAGTGGATACACAAGACGAGAAAGGCCTTCGCCGCCGATGTGCCGCCGGAGGCCTTTGAACTGCCCCAGGCAATCGACCTGCCAGGCGCGGGCCTGTCAGTTCGGGTTGCGTACCGGCACAAGGCCGGCGTCAGTCGAATACGATTCCGGCGCCACGGCGACGTGCTGGTGCTGACCGGCAATGTCGACGACGAGATGCAGTGCGTCGAGGCGTTGAGGCGCTGGTTGCGCAGCGAGGCCAGGCGCACGCTCGAGCCGCAGCTTGAACTGCTGTCAGATTTGACCGGCAACGCCTATAAGAAACTGCAGATTCGCGGTCAGAAAACTTGCTGGGGCAGCCACTCCAGCACCGGCACGATCAGCCTGAATTACAGCGTGTTGTTTCTGGC
>JAAUYD010056582.1_pt1 | contig 32199 bp, 33 predicted proteins | sample 7278101 | NCBI WGS metagenome assembly JAAUYD01 (sample SAMN14350128, study PRJNA611818) | marine sediment metagenome | isolation source: surface marine sediment (0.6m) | place: French Polynesia: Moorea | collected 2018-08
CCCCGATGATACGGGTTAAGAGCCCGAAAAAGCTATATCGAGCAATAATATAACGAGGTGCCGGCAGGGCCATATATAATGCCGGCGAGGACCGATCCGGGTGTTGAAAACTGCGGATGTGACCGTATATCACGAAATCGACATGACTGAGCAACACGACGAACACGAACACGACGACGATCACGGCAGCTACGACCTCGCTGTCGAGGAGGCTCGTCCGAAGGTCAAGCAGCCGCCACTATACCGAGTAGTGCTGATCAATGACGACTACACGCCAATGGAATTCGTCGTCGATATCCTGGAGTCAATCTTCGGGATGGAGCGTACGCGCGCAACGCAGGTCATGCTCGAGGTTCATACCAAGGGGAAGGGCGTTTGCGGCGTGTTCAATTTTGAAATCGCCGAGACCAAGGTGGCGCAGGTCATGAGTGTGGCCAAGCAGCACCAGCATCCTCTTCTGTGTACGATGGAAGAGTCTTGAGAGGAACGACCGCATGCTGAGCAGCGAACTTGAATTCTGTCTGAACGAGGCCTTCCAGCGGGCGCGTGAGCGCCGTCATGAATTCATGACGGTCGAGCACCTCCTGCTAGCGCTTTTGGACATCCCCAAGGTCCACGAGATCCTGAAATCCTGTGACGCGAACATTACCGAGTTGCGCCGCCAGCTCGTCGAGTGCATCGACGAGCAGACGCCCCTGCTGCCTGAAGGCGAAGAGGCCGACGTGCAGCCGACGCTCGGCTTCCAGCGTGTCCTGCAGCGCGCCGTCTTCCATGTACAGTCGAGTGGCAAAAAAGAAGTGACTGGCAGCAACGTGCTGGTCGCGATCTTCAGCGAGAAGCAGTCGCAGGCCGTGTATTTTCTCAACCTGCAGAACATCACACGCCTGGACGTCGTGAACTTTATCTCGCACGGCATGCCGCAGGTCCCGGGTGAGGCCAACGAAGAAGGTGAGACACAGCTCGACGGCGACTCGGAACCCGAGGCGTCACCGCTCGAGCAGTATGCGACCAACCTCAACCTGCGGGCGATTGAGGGCAAAATCGATCCGTTGATCGGCCGTGAGCTCGAGATTGAGCGCACGGTGCAGATTCTCTGTCGTCGTCGCAAGAACAACCCGCTGTACGTGGGTGAGGCAGGCGTCGGCAAGACCGCATTGGCCGAGGGCCTGGCGCGCATGATCACTGAGGAGCGCGTGCCCGAGGTGTTGCTCGACAGCACCATCTACGCTCTCGATATGGGTACGTTGATCGCGGGAACGAAGTATCGCGGCGATTTTGAAAAACGATTGAAAGGCGTCATCGCGGAAATTCGCAAAGACCCGGGCGCGATCCTGTTCATCGACGAGATCCATACCGTGATCGGCGCGGGCGCCGCCTCGGGCGGCGTCATGGATGCCAGCAACCTGATCAAGCCGGTGCTCGCCAACGGCGAGCTTCGCTGTATCGGTTCAACGACGTACTCCGAATACCGGGGTATTTTTGAAAAAGATCATGCACTTGCAAGACGTTTCCAGAAAGTGGATGTACCGGAACCGACGATTCCTGAGACCGTCGCGATTCTCAACGGGCTGAAATCCCGGTTCGAAGAGCACCATGGCATTCGCTATGAGCCCGATTCCCTCGAGGCGGCCGTTGAGCTCTCGGCCCGGCGCATCAGCGACCGCCATCTGCCAGACAAGGCGATCGACGTCATGGACGAGGCGGGTGCGCACTTGCGCTTACAGCCAGTTGCCGACCGTGGTGACACAGTGACCGTCGAAATGGTCGAGAACATTGTGGCCAAGATGGCGCGCATTCCGGCCAAGAGTGTTTCCGCTTCCGATCGCGATACGTTGCGGACCCTTGAGCGCGATCTCAAGCTCACGATCTTCGGGCAGGACCGAGCGATCGAAGCGCTTGCGGGAGCGATCAAGATGTCGCGGTCCGGACTGCGCGAAGAAGAGAAGCCAATCGGCGCTTTCCTGTTCGCCGGCCCAACAGGTGTTGGCAAGACCGAAGTAACCCGGCAGCTTGCGTTGCTCATGGGCGTCGAGCTGATTCGCTTCGACATGTCGGAGTACATGGAGCGGCACACGGTGTCACGCCTGATCGGAGCGCCGCCAGGCTATGTGGGTTTCGACCAGGGCGGGTTGCTCACCGAGGCAGTGAGCAAGAACCCACATGCCGTTGTTCTGCTCGACGAGATCGAAAAAGCCCATCCCGAGGTCTTCAATCTGCTGCTGCAGGTAATGGACCATGGCACGCTGACGGACAACAACGGCCGCAAAGCCGATTTCCGCAACGTCATCCTGGTAATGACAACCAATGCAGGCGCTCAGGAAATGAGTCGTGCCTCTATCGGTTTCACCAAACAGGACCATTCCGCCGACGGTATGGAAATCCTTAAAAAGTCGTTCACGCCCGAATTCCGGAATCGCCTCGACGCGATCATTCAGTTTGCCGCGCTCGAGATCGATTCGATCATGCGCGTCGTGGACAAGCTCGTGGTCGAACTGGAGGCTAAGCTAGGCAACAACAACGTTACGCTCGAACTCGATGACTCGGCGCGCGAGTGGATTGCGGAACGCGGTTACGATCCGAAGATGGGCGCGCGACCAATGGCCCGTATTATCCAGGAGCAGATCAAACGACCGCTGGCCGAGGAACTGCTGTTCGGCAACCTCGAGGACGGCGGACACGTGCGTGTCACCGTCAGCGAAGACGGGGAGCTGGAGCTGGTTACTGAACCGGTGCTAAAGGAACTTACGCACCAACCGGAAGATCAGGCGACGGATTAGCGCCCGAATTTAGCGTCCACGATAGACGATACGGCCTTTGGACAGGTCGTACGGGGTGAGCTCAACGGTAACCTTGTCACCCGTGAGAATACGAATGTAGTTCTTGCGCATCTTGCCGGAGATGTGCGCCGTAACCACGTGGCCGTTCTCGAGTTCAACTCGGAACGTCGTGTTCGGCAGGGTCTCCGTGACCACGCCTTCCATTTGAATGGCTTCTTCTTTCGCCAAGGGTCTGACTTTCCTGTACTGCTAAAAGGCTCGCGAATTGTGCAGAAACGGCCAGGCTAATGCAATTCGCAGTGCCCGGAGACTTCACTTTGCCAACAATTCCGGGACCTTAATGGGGCCATCCGGCCAGGATTTAAAGGGCGTCTCGGGCTCACAGAGGCGGTCGAGGTGTTGCACGAAATCGGCTCGGGTAATCGGCCGGGCGCCGAGCGTGAGCAAATGGCCCGATTCGACTTGACCGTCGACGATACCGAGACGGCCGTCGCTGAGCAGCCGGTCCAGCAACACGAGGCAGAATTTGGACGCATTCGGCATTTCGGAGAACATCGATTCGCCGAACATGGCGGAGCCAATCACGAGACCGTAAAGACCTCCCACCAGGCGATCGTCCTGCCATACCTCGAGAGAATGCGCCCAGCCCGCGGCGTGAAGGTTCTCGTAGGCCTCGATCATGTCGCGGGTAATCCACGTACCGGGACCGTAGCGGCGCGGCCGGGCACAGGCACGTATGACTTCGGCAAAGGCGGTGTTGAAGCGGATCTCAGCCGCCGAACGTCGCAAAGCGCGGCGCAGGCGCTTCGAAATATGCAGGTCGCCGGGCAGGAATACGCAGCGCGGGTCAGGAGACCACCAGAGCAGCGGTTGCCCGTCGTCGTACCACGGGAAGATGCCGCGCCGATACGCGGCCAGCAGACGTTCACTGCTGAGGTCACCACCGGCGGCAAGCAAGCCATCAGGCTCTCTCAACGCACCGGACACCGGCGGAAACGCATCAGGCGGATCGTCCTGGTTGAGCCAGAGTATTCGGGAGTTGGTCATCCGCTACGACTGGTCGTCGGTCTTGTAAGGCGTATGTGCGTCAACGGCCTCGATATAACGATCGACGTGTTTGCCTTCGGCATCAAGGTAGCGTTCGATAGCGTGCCCGAATTCGGGTCTCGCAAGCCAATGTGCCGAATACGTCGACACTGGCGCAAAACCGCGCGCGATTTTGTGTTCGCCCTGGGTGCCCGGTTCGAACAGTCGTTTGCCATTCTGGATGCAGTACTCGATGCCCTGGTAGTAGCACGTCTCGAAGTGCAGCGCATCGAAATGCCCGTCGCTGCCCCAGTAACGGCCGTAGAGTGTCGTTTCGCTTTCGTAGAAAACTGCGGCCGCGACGGCCTTCGCGTCGATTTCCGCGAGCACGACGAGAATATTGTCGGGCAACCTGGTTGACAGGCCCTCGAAAAACTCCCGATTGAAGTAGGGCAGCGACCCGCGCAGCATGAACGTACGGGCGATCAGCGCATACACCGTCGCCCAGGTCCCGGTATCGAGTTCCTGGCCTTTGAGCCAGCGGAAGCGAATACCCTGCTCGCTGACCCGGCGACGATCGCGTTTGGCTTTCTTGCGCTTCGCGGATGTGAAGGTTGCGAGAAAATCGTCAAAGTTCCCGTAGTCGCGATTGTGCCAGTGGAACTGGCAGTCCTTGCGAATCAGGAGCCCGGAATTCTCAAGCAGCGGTACCTCTTCGTCGGTCGGAAACAGCAGGTGCAGTGATGAGCAATCGGTCGTGCGCGCCAGTTCGATGGCTGCATTCAAAAGCAGGCCGGCGGCTTCCTCATCACGAGGATCTGCGCGAAGAATACGAGTACTCGGCGCCGGCGTGAACGGTACGGCAGAGACCAGCTTTGGATAGTAATCGAGGCCCGCCTGCTCGTAAGCATGAGCCCAGGCCCAGTCGAAAACGAATTCGCCCCACGAATGTGATTTTTCGTAGAGCGGCATGACGGCACGAACATCATTGCCGTCCTTAAGCGCCAGATGCCGGGGTGTCCAGCCGGCATCGGGCGTGACGCTGCCCGTGCTTTCCGCCAATGACAGAAACGCGTGGCTCAGGAATGGGTATTGGTCGCCCGCCAGCGCGTCCCAGGCGGTGCCGTCAATATCGGCAATGCTGTCGTGAATGGTGACCTTCAAGCGGACACCGCGGCCTCAGGCGGCAGCGTCGTCCGCTGCTGCGTCCGACGATTCGAGTGCGTCGATGAATTTCTCGGCGTCAAGCGCTGCCATGCAGCCAGCGCCCGCCGAGGTAATGGCCTGGCGGTAGATCTGGTCGGCGACGTCGCCGGCGGCAAAGACGCCCGGCACGCTGGTGGCCGTCGCGTCACCTTCGATGCCTGACTTGACGATGATGTAGTTGTTCTTCATGTCAAGCTGGCCGTCGAACAAGCCTGTGTTCGGCTTGTGGCCGATGGCGATGAAGATGCCGTCTACTGCGACATCGTCGGTCACGGTGTCGACCTTCGTGCTGCGAATGCGCATCCCCGTGACGCCTGCATCGTCGCCGACGACCTCATCGAGGATGTTGTCCCATCGAATCTCGACCTTGCCTTCCGCCTCCTTCTCGAAGAGGTGTTTCTGCAGGATCTTCTCGGCGCGCAATTCGTCGCGGCGATGCACGAGCGTGACTTTGGACGCGATGTTCGACAGGTAGAGCGCTTCCTCAACGGCCGTATTGCCACCGCCGATTACGGCGACGGGTTTGCCGCGATAGAAAAATCCATCACAGGTTGCGCATGCCGATACGCCACGCCCTTTGTAGGCTTCCTCGGAATCGAGGCCGAGATACATGGCCGTTGCTCCCGTTGCGATAATCAACGCATCGCACGTGTAGTTGCCGTAGTCGCCTTCGAGCCGAAACGGTCGACGCGTTACGTCGGCCTTGTGAATGTGGTCGTTGATGACCTCCGTGTCGAAACGCTGCGCATGGCGCAACATTCGATCCATGAGTTCGGGACCCTGCAGGCCTTCGACGTCGCCCGGCCAGTTGTCGACGTCGGTCGTCGTCATCAACTGGCCTCCCTGTTCGACGCCGGTGATCATGACCGGATCGAGGTTGGCACGTGCGGCGTAGACGGCCGCGGCATAACCGGCGGGCCCCGAGCCCAGGATCAGAACCCGGCAATGTTTTGTGTCACTCATGTATACTTTGACCGTTACTTAATGACTTGCTAAAGCGCCCGCAGAAGGCCTTGAAATGCGACCCACGAAGCAAATTTCAAGGGCTACGATGCGGGCGAGCTTTATGCGGGTCGGACTGACCTTGGGCTAGAGTGTAGGGAAAACAGAATCTTTATGGCAAGAGCCGCTAAAGTCAGGCAGCCCGAGCCACGCGTATCGTCACAGGTGCACCGCGCTCTACGCGAAGGTGCGCTGTACGTCTTCGGTGCGATTGCGCTCATCCTCTGGTATGCGCTGTTCACCTATGACGCGGCCGATCCGAGCTTCAGCCACGCCACGTCGGATGGCGCCGTGCGCAACGGCATTGGCCGCGTCGGCAGCTATACGTCCGGCCTGTTGTTCGACTTCTTCGGGCGGCCCGCCTACCTGTTCACGCTGATGGTGTTTTATCTCGGCTGGATGCTGTATCGCGAACAGAAGACCCAGATCGCCCTGACCAAACTCGATTTTGCGCTCCGCCTGAGTGGCTTTCTTGCCACGCTGATCACGAGTTGCGCGCTTGCGGCGCTGCACTTTTCCCCGGTCGGATTCACGAACTCGGCCGGCGGCATCATTGGCGACGCCGTCGGCAGTGGCCTCGTCAGTGTTATGAAACTCCTCGGCGCCAGCACGCTGCTGTTCTGTCTCTGGGTAGCATCGGTCTCGTTGTTCCTCGGTATTTCGTGGATCAACGTCATGGACCGCATTGGGCACTGGTGCCTGGTCGGCTACGAACAAGCGCTCATCAGGATTGGCGAGCTGCGTGACAGGGCGGAAGGCCGACGCAAGGCGGCTGAACGCCAGGATATTGTCAAGGTCGAGAAGAAACTCAAGGCGACGCGCAAGAAACCGCGCATCGAACCGACACTGCCGACGCTCGAAACGAGTGTTCGTGCGGAGAAAGAGCGCCAGGTGCCGCTGTTCGAACCCGCCGAAGCCGGCGAGTTGCCGCCGCTGGCGCTGCTCGACGACCCGCCGGAACAGAAGAAGGGCTGGTCTAAAGACTCGCTCGAAGCGATGTCGCGACTCGTTGAGCTCAAGCTCAAGGACTTCGGCATCGACGTCGAGGTCAAATCAGTATCACCGGGGCCGGTCATGACGCGTTTCGAACTGGACCCGGCGCCCGGCGTTAAGGTCAGTCAAATCGCGAATCTCGCCAAGGACCTCGCCCGCTCGCTATCGGTGGTCAGTGTGCGCATTGTCGAGGTGATACCCGGCAAATCGTTTGTCGGCCTCGAGATTCCGAACGAAAATCGTCAACTCGTCACGCTCGGCGAAATTCTCAAATCGCGTGCGTACGATGATATGGCGTCGCCGCTGACGCTCGCGCTCGGCAAGGACATCGGAGGGAATTCGGTGGTTGCCGATCTGGCGCGTATGCCGCATCTCCTCATCGCCGGTACGACGGGATCGGGCAAGTCCGTCGGCATCAATGCGATGGTGCTCAGCATCCTTTATAAGACGCAGCCCGAGCAGGTCCGCATGATTATGATCGATCCGAAGATGCTCGAGCTGTCGGTATATGAAGGCATCCCGCATCTGCTCGCGCCGGTAGTGACCGATATGAAGGAAGCGTCGAATTCGCTGCGCTGGTGCGTCGCTGAGATGGATCGTCGCTATGCCCTGATGGCCGGGCTCGGCGTTCGCAATATCGGCGGCTACAACCGCAAGGTACGTGAGGCGATTGACGGCGGCGAGCCTATCAAGGACCCGACGTTCAGGCCGCCCGAACTGTTCGACGAGGAGAAGCCGATCGAGCATCCGACGTTGACGCCGTTACCTTATATCGTCGTCATCATCGATGAGCTCGCGGACATGATGATGATCGTCGGCAAGAAGGTCGAAGAGCTGATCGCACGGCTTGCACAGAAGGCACGTGCGTCAGGCATACACATGATCCTCGCAACACAGCGTCCGTCCGTAGACGTCATTACGGGTCTGATCAAGGCGAACGTGCCGACACGAATTGCATTCCAGGTGTCGGCTAAAGTCGATTCCCGCACAATTCTCGATCAACAGGGTGCCGAGAACCTTCTCGGCCACGGTGACATGCTGTACCTGCCGCCTGGTACTTCGTTGCCGGTCCGTGTGCACGGTGCGTTCGTTGCGGATAATGAGGTCCACTCGGTCGTTCGTCATCTCAAGAAAAGTGGCCAGCCCCGCTATATTGATGAAATTCTCGAGGGCCCTTCGAGTCCAACTCCAGGACTGACCGGAATTGACAAGCCGTCGCCGGACAGCGCGGATGCCGAGCAGGATCCGCTGTACGATCAGGCTGTGCAGGTTGTCATGGACACTCGCAAGGCTTCGATTTCGGGCGTACAGCGGCGCCTCAAGATTGGCTACAACCGCGCGGCTCGCATGGTCGAGTCCATGGAGGCGGCGGGTCTGGTCGGTCCGCTCCAGCCGAATGGCACGCGCGAGATTCTCGTCCCATCGAACCCGGCTGACGAGTGAAGCGCAGGCAGAACAGTAAGGACCGGTACGTGACAAGGAAGATTCTATTCAGTGTAACGTTGCTCGCGGCACAGTCGCTCGCATTCGCACAGGCCGTCGTCGACGAGGTCGGCGAACAGCTGGTCGGCGATTTTGTCGAAAACGTCATCACGTTGCAGGGGCGATTTGAGCAGTCGTTGATTGACGCGGATGGCAACATCGTCGAACGCTCGAGCGGCATGCTGGAGATCGAAAGGCCGGGACGGTTCCGCTGGTCCTACAGCGAGCCGTACGAGCAGTGGCTTGTTGCCGATGGCCTCAATATCTGGAGTTATGACGTCGACCTCGCGCAAGTTACGGTGAAGCCGCAAGCTGACGCGCTCGCCAATACGCCAGCCCTGTTGCTCGGTGGCAGCGAGGACGCGATGGCGCAATTTCGCTTCGACGGATCGATGGTAGAGAAGGGCACGACATGGGTGCGGATGATTCCGCTCGACACGTCCAGCGGATTCGAACGGATGGAACTGGGTTTTGCGGGCGGTGACCTGACGCGCATGGTGTTTTTCGACAATCTCGAACAAACGACGCTGGTAGCACTGTACGACGTGACGACCAATGAGCCGATCGATGCGGAACGATTCAGCTTCACCGTACCCGACGAGGCCGATCTCGTCGGTGTGCCGGTCGTAGCAGGCGACACAACACACTGATGCTGCCATTGCAGCACCGCGCATTCTGGCATTCGCTTAGTCTCGCCATGCTATTGGTTGTTCTGATCGGTGCGTTGTCGCCGGCGATTTGGCTTGGCAATAAGCCAGATGGGCTGTCATTCATCAAGAACGCGGACAAGTGGGTCCACGGAATTACGTTCTTCGCGCTGGCGCTCTGGTTCGCCGGGCTGGTTGAGCGGCGCAGGTACTGGCTCATGGGTGCCTACCTGATCGCCTTTGGCGCGCTTCTCGAATACTTCCAATTGTATGTGCGGTATCGCACCGCTGACCAATTCGACATTGCCGCGAACACAGCCGGTATAATTGTCGGCCTGACAGTTGCAGCCGCGGGCCTTGGTGGATGGGGGCTGCGTGTCGAAGACTGGTACGCGAGACGAACCCGGCATTGAATGATCTGTTTTCCAATGAAGCAGCGGTGGACCGGCCGCTGGCCGATCGTATGCGCCCGGCGAGGCTCGAAGAGTTCACCGGGCAGCACCACCTGCTCGAAGCCGGAAAACCGCTGCGGCGTGCGCTCGAACAGGGGCGTGCCCACTCGATGGTTTTCTGGGGTCCGCCCGGCACTGGCAAAACGACCCTCGCTCGTCTCATAGCTGCGACGACCGAGTCGCACTTCATCGCGCTGTCCGCCGTCATGGCGGGCGTCAAGGACATTCGGAAGGCTGTGGCCGAAGCGGAGAAGCATCGGCAGATGAGCAACCGCGGCACGGTCCTGTTTCTCGACGAGGTGCATCGTTTCAACAAGGCGCAGCAGGATGCGTTTCTCCCGTATGTCGAAGACGGTACGTTGACGTTCATCGGTGCGACGACCGAGAACCCGTCGTTTGAGCTCAACAACGCGCTGCTGTCGCGGGCGCGGGTGTACGTTCTGAAGTCGCTCACCCAGGAAGATATCGTCGCCGTTTTGCAACGGGCGCTCGCGGACACCGAGCGAGGCCTGGCCGGAGCGTACGACATCGAGCAAAGCTCACTGGAGTTCCTGGCGTCGACGGCGGATGGAGATGCGCGACGCGCCCTCAACCTGCTCGAGCTGGCGGCAGACCTGACCGAAGACCGGCAGATTGGCGAGGCAACGGTCGCCGAAGTCGCGTCCGGCAGTCGGCGCCGATTCGACAACCGGGGCGAGTACTTCTACGATCAGATATCCGCATTGCACAAAGCGATTCGCGGCACCGATCCCGATGCATCGGTGTACTGGTTCGCGCGCATGCTCGATGGCGGGTGTGACCCGCTTTACATTGCCCGCCGCCTAATCCGCGTCGCCTCCGAGGATATTGGCAACGCCGACCCGCGCAGCCTTCAGGTGACGCTGGATGCCTGGGCCGTCTACGAGCGACTCGGCAGCCCCGAAGGCGAGCTGGCGATCGGTCAGGCGGTCGTATACCTCGCCTGCGCGCCAAAAAGCAATGCAGTCTACACGGCATTCAAAGCGGCAATGAAGGATGCGCGCGAGCTGGGCTCTCTCGAGGTGCCCATGCACCTGCGAAATGCGCCGACCCGGCTGATGAAGGACCTCGGCTATGGCGACGGTTACCGCTATGCACACGACGAAGGCGATGCCGTGGCGCTTGGTGAAAACTACTTTCCCGACGACATGAGCCCGGTGACGTATTATCATCCCGTGCCGCGCGGACTAGAGATCCGCATCAAGGAAAAACTCGACGACATATCGCGCCGCGCACAACAGAGAAAAGAGCAATGATCGATCCCAAATTACTTCGCCAGGCGGCAGCTGACGTTGCAGCCAACCTGGCCCGGCGAGGTTACGAATTCGACGCTGACGGCTACCTAGCGCTCGAGGAGCGCCGCAAGTCCCTGCAAGTTGAGACCGAGCGTCTGCAGAACGAGCGCAATACCAGTGCGAAGAGTATTGGCAAGGCCAAGGCACAGGGCGAGGACATCGAGCCGTTGCTGGCGGCGGTGAAGCAGCTGGGGGCGCGACTCGAAGCGAGCGAGGCGGCGCTGCAGGAGGTGCAGGCGGAACTGCGTGACATCGAACTCGGCCTCCCGAACCTGCTGGCCGACGATGTGCCGACAGGCAGTACCGAAGACGACAATAGGGAAGTGCGCCGCTGGGGTGAGCCCGCCGCGTTCGATTTCGAACCCCGCGACCACATCGATCTGGGTGAATCGCTGGGCCAGCTCGATTTCGATGCGGCCAGCCGCATTTCCGGGGCACGATTCGTCGTCATGACGGGGCCGCTCGCGCGGCTGCAGCGCGCTTTGATTCAATTCATGCTCGATACGCATACCGGCGAGCACGGCTATGTCGAGACCTATGTACCTTACCTGGTGCGTAGCCAGGCGCTGATCGGAACCAGTCAGCTCCCGAAATTTGAAGAAGACCAGTTCAAGACCACCGATGAGTCGCCGTTTTACCTGATCCCGACCGCAGAAGTTCCCGTAACGAATCTCGCGCGTGAAACGATTTTCGACGCCGACGCGTTGCCGATCCGCTATGTTGCCCATACGCCGTGTTTTCGCTCAGAGGCCGGATCTCACGGCCAGGACACGCGCGGCATGATTCGTCAACATCAATTCGAAAAGGTTGAGCTCGTACAGTTTGTCGCACCCGACGCGTCGATGGACGCGCTCGAGGAGCTTACCGGGCATGCCGAAGTCATCCTGCAAAAGCTCGAGCTCCCGTACCGCGTCGTGTCGCTGTGCACGGGCGACATCGGCTTTGGTTCAACGAAGACCTATGACATCGAGGTCTGGCTACCCGGGCAACAGCGCTACCGCGAGATTTCCTCGTGCAGCAATTACAACGATTTCCAGGCTCGGCGGATGCAAGCCAGGCGGCGTAATCCGGAGACCGGCAAGCCGGAGCTACTGCATACGTTGAACGGGTCCGGAGTAGCTGCCGGGCGGGCTCTGATCGCCGTAATGGAGAACTACCAAGACGCTGCCGGCAACATCAGCGTTCCGGGCGTGCTGAAGCCCTACATGGGCGGTCTCGAGACGATTACGCCGTAACCGGGCGTCGGTCCTACCAGGGAAGCCGATAGCCTTCGGCGTGCCAGAAGCCGCCCGAGGTCTCGAGCGTCAGCTCGTCCATGCGTTCGATAAGACCGCGGGCCGAGTCGGCTGCGGAAATGCCGTGATTTCCGGTCATTTCCGTCGCGACCAGTCCCGGGTGAAGCAGGGCGACAGCGATGCCGCGCGGACGCAGCTCGTGCATCAGGTTGGTGCCGACCATGTTCACTGCTGTCTTGGACACCCGGTATCCCCAGTTGCCACCTGACCCATTGTCGTCGATGGAGCCAACCCGGCTGGTTACGATCCCGACCCTGGAGCCTTCACTCAGGTTTATCGCGAGCGCCTCCGTGACGCGCAACGGACCGAGGGTGTTGACTCGGAACTGCAACATCATCTCATCGTAATCGAGCTCGCCGAAGCGATCGCGGCGGAGGATCCCGGCATTGTTGATGAGCACATCGATCGGCTCGTCGTCGACGGCCTGCTGCAGCGCTGCGACGCCCTCCGGATCGGCAACGTCGACGCCGTCTATGACACGTATGCCGAGATTGTCGAGAGAATCGTTGCTGGAGCGGCACACGCCGATGACGTTGTCATTGCGCTCGCGGTATTGCGTGACCAGTTCGAGGCCAATGCCGCGGTTGCAGCCGGTGACTAAGACTGTGGACATTTGGTTTCCTTCAACAAGTCCGTGGGGGGAGAATACCGTGTGGGATACACCCGCCGCCACCGGCGGCGTGTGCCCACTTGCGACCGCGTCGCTGCCTGGGTCGAACAGGCTTCGAATCCCGAACCCTCGACGGCGGGAAATCAAAAAGGCCCCGAACAGGGGCCTTTTGGTTTTCTGGCGGAGAGGGTGGGATTCGAACCCACGAAAGGCTACTAACCTTTGCTGGTTTTCAAGACCAGTGCATTCAACCGCTCTGCCACCTCTCCGAATTTTCAATTCTACCCCCCCGGGCGGGATAGATTCGTCGCCTGCGGCGACTCACCCCTACGGGGCGCACTTCGTGCGTCCTGACTCGCGTAGCGAGTCGGTCGAACCCACGAAAGGCTACTAACCTTTGCTGGTTTTCAAGACCAGTGCATGGACTCGGCGCGTTGCGCCTCGCCCTTCGGGCGCACTCGCTTAGCTCGTGCGTCCAAACCGACTGCGTCGGTTTGTCAACCGCTCTGCCACCTCTCCAACGTCACTGCGCCGCGCATGGCAGTTACGCGCCGGCGCATTGTGCTAGCAACACTTGAGCGATTCAACTATTTGCCGGCCCCGCTTGTACGGGACACGAACCTCACGCAGCATCGGTGGTCTGATTCCGTGGAGTGACGGCGGGTAAATCGCAATAATGTTTCGAGAAAAACTTGTTAACCTATTGATATTAAATATGATCGCCTTTTTCATTCCCGCAATGGCAGAGTCTCCTGAGAATGCGGCGGGTTGGTATCAACGTGCGATCGAGCAGCGTCAGGCAAACGATCTGGATGCGGCCTGGAGCGCGCTCGGAGAAGCGGAGCGCCTGGGATTCTCCGCAATCCGCGTCAATTTCGAGAAGGCCAGGTTGCATGCGGCAGGCGGTAACACAAATAGCGCCGTGGCCGCACTGGAGGCGATCGCGGCAAGCGGATTTACGGCTGTTGGCATCATCGAAGGTGATCCGGTGCTCGCAACGCTCAGCGGGAATGCCGACTACGACAAGCTCATCGCCGACATGTCGGTACACGCCTATCCCTGCGCCCATGACACAGCGTTCCAGACTTTCGATTTCTGGGTTGGCAATTGGGATGTACATGACGGGTCCGGCGTGATGCAGGGGACCAACACGATTACCCGCGACGAACGTGGCTGCGTCCTGACCGAGAACTGGACGAGCGCAACGGGCGGTACCGGGATGAGCATCAATTTCCTTGACCGGATTACGGGAGAGTGGGTACAGATCTGGAATTCGGAAGGCGGCAGCCAGATCCAGATTCGTGGCGGCATGACCGATGAGGGCATGCTCCTGGTCGGTACTTTGCACAATGTGGCTGCGGGAACGACATTTCCGTTCCGCGGCCTTTGGACACCATTGCCCGACGGGCGGGTTCGCCAGTTCTTTGAGCAGTCAAATGATGGTGGCGAAACCTGGGTACCGTGGTTCGAAGGGTTCTATACTAGGCAGCAATGAAAAACACTATGTACACGCGAGGCTTCTCCGCCGGGAATCCGATCGCCAACGCGCTTGTCGTTATCGTCGGTACGCTGGCCATCGGCGCGTCGATCGTGCTGGGTTTCGTCGCTTTTGTCGTTCTCGGCTCCATCATCCTGATACTCGCTGCCATCGTCGGCGTCCGCGTCTGGTGGTTCAACCGGAAGTTGCAGCGTGAAGGAGCCGCCCCGAGGCCGCGCGACCCGCACGCGTCTGGCGGCGTCATTGAAGGCGAATATCACGTGGTCAAAGGCGACGAAAAGCCTTAAAGTCGCATTCCATGCGCAACAGCAGTACAGACATCGAACGCCGCAAGCGCCGGCGCCGCCGGCGTATTCAGGTCATCATCATTTACACGGCCATCGCGATTTGCCTGGCCTGGTTCTTCGAATCTCAGGCAACCACGACCGTGATCTTTGTGCGCCATGCCGAGAAGGCGGCGATGCCGGAGGATGATCCGTCGCTGTCGCAAGCGGGACAGCAGCGCGCCGCCGAATTGAAACGCCAACTGGTGGATGCCGACGTCGTTGCCGGCATAGACGCGGTCTATGCGACCCCGTATCGCCGCACTGAGGAGACGGCGCGACCCGTCGCGGAAGCTCTGGACCTGCCGCTCAACTCCTACGACGCCAATGACACCGAGGCGATCATGGAGCACATCGTTCGGGAGCACAAAGGCAAGATTGTACTCGTTGTCGGCCACAGCAATACCGTGCCGGCCCTGATTGGCAACATGGGCGCAAGCAAGAAGGTGCCGCCGATCGCGGAGGACGAGTACGACAACATCTATATCGTATCCATTCCCTGGTTCGGCAAGACGAAAACCATTCGCCTGCGCTATGGCGAGCCTTACGTGCCGTGATCGGCCAGTCTGAATTGCACATCCGCACGGGAGGCCGCGGCACTTACGACCTGAGTCGCGACGTGAACAACGCGGTCAGGGAATCCGGCATTACGACCGGGCTGTGCCACGTGTTTGTCTGTCATACCAGCGCGTCGCTGATGCTGTGCGAGAACGCCGATCCAAGCGTCATGCGCGACATGGAGTCCTTTATGGCACGACAGGTCCCCGACGGTGATCCGACGTTTACGCATGTCGCGGAAGGGCCCGACGACATGGCGGCCCATATCAGAAGTGTCCTGACAGGCTCCGATCTCAATATTCCGGTGCGCGATGGCCGCTGTGCACTGGGCACATGGCAGGGCGTGTATCTCTGGGAACACCGTCACGCTCCACATGCGCGGCGCGTGGTTGTTACAGTGCAGGGAACCTAGTCGTCGTTCTTCTTGCCTGCGGTCTCGCGCAGGATACTCGCGCGCTCGATGAACTCCTGGTGACGTCCGATCCGGACGTCGGCCATTACGGCGTCCTGGATGATGCGGTCCTGGCTGATCAGAAAGGTCGCGCGACGCACTCCGACGCCGAATGGACCATCGACGTCGTACATCTTGATCGCCGTCTTCTCGGGATCGCTTAGCAGCACGAAAGGCAGATCGTACTCATCCCGAAAACGACTGTGGCTGTCAACGTCCTGCGGGCTCACACCGGCAACCTGCAGTCCGACAGACTGAATATCATTGTGAATGTCGCGGATCGAGCATGCTTCCTTGGTGCAACCCGGCGTGAAGTCTGCGGGGTAGAAATACAGGATTAGCGGACCGTCCTGTACCAGGTCGGATAACGAGGTTTCACCGCCCGCATCGTTCGCGAGAATGAATTCAGGTGCGCGTGCGCCAACTTCCAGCATCAAGTCTCTCCATCAGAGTCTGGGCTACTGTTACCCAGCATTGCTTCCATTACAAGATAATTCGGATTGACCATCCCCAGCGCGGCGTAAGTCTGCTGCGCCTGCATATTGCTGGCCTCGACATACAAGCGCAGTCCAATTGCGCCGGGGGTGGCAGAAGCGAGCGCCTCTACATGCCGGTACAGACCGCTGAAGACGCCCTCGCGGCGCCACCCGGGATTCACATACACGCTTTGAATCCACCAGATGTTGCCGTTGCGCCAGTCGCTCCACTCGTAGGTGACCATGAGCTGGCCGACGACCTGGCCGTCGCTCACAGCGACCCAGTACCGTCCCTTGGTCGCGTCGCCCAGCAGCGCCGCAACGCCAGGACCGATAAGGTTGGGGTCGAGTTCCTTGCCTTCAGTTTCCCGAGCCATGTCGCGGTTGTAGCGGGCAATGACGTTGGCATCTTCGGGGCGGGCTGCACGAATATCGAACTGCATAGCATCGCGTTCCTTCGGTATCCTCGTATGACATTCCGGCAGGGTTAACGTATAAACCGGGCCTGTGAGGCGCATTGTACTGATGATAGCGGCACTTATGCTCGCTGCCGCCGGCAGCGTTGCTGCAAGTGAGCGCAAGCCGCTTTTTCAAAGTCACGAGACATTGAAGGCGGTACTTACGGCACCGTTGTCGCAGACTTATGCACAGCGTGACTCCGACGTGCGGCTGTATTTCCCCGGACAATGGACCTACATGAACGAGGACGACGAATCGCAGCGCCTCGAGGTATCCGTGCGCATTCGTGGTAATTTCCGTAAGGAGTACTGCGAGCTGCCACCGATTCGCCTGAACTTCAAGAAGTCGCAGGTAAAGGGCACGCTGTTCAGCGGGCAGGACAAGCTCAAACTCGTCTCACCCTGTCAACACGGCCTCGAGGCCCAGCAGAAGCTGTTGCTCGAATTTCTTGCCTACCGGACATACGAAATCCTGACGGACCAGAGCTTCGGGTCGCGGCTCATTCGTCTGAGCTTCGTTGACAGCGACGACAAGATGCAGCCCTGGACCGATCTTGCATTCGTCATCGAGGATGAGGGCGATATCGCGAAACGGCTGGATCTCGATAAAGCGCGCGTCGCTGAAAACCGCTTCGAGGAACTCGACCAACGGGCTACCGCCCTGTACGAGTTGTTTCAGCTACTGATTTCGAATCACGACTATTCCGTGCTCAAAGGTCCGGAGGGGGCGTACTGCTGCCACAATTCCGTGATGTACACGCGTGAGGAAGCGGCGGACAAGCGCATCCCGATCCCTTATGACTTCGATATGTCCGGCCTAGTCAATGCCAAGTACGCAGCGCCGCCTAGTCACCTGCCAATTCGTCTCGTGCGGACGCGTTTCTATCGCGGCCTGTGCCAGCCCGATCACGTCATGCAGGAGGCCATCGCGCACATGTTGTCGAAAAAGGACGAAATCCTGGCGCTCTTCGAGACGACGCCCGAACTGAGCCGCCTGAGCCGCAATCGTTCGGTTGCCTATGTGAAGAAGTACTTCGCCATTCTCGAGGACGACGCGAAGCTAAAGACCCAGGTACTCGACCGGTGCCGTGGGCAAGATCGGCTGGACGCCCTGCTTGCGGGCGAAGAGCCTGAACACGATACGGTCGCTATAGATTAGACATCGGACCGCCCGGGTCCATTTTCGCCGACTTTTCGCGCGCTTTCGCCGCTTTGCGTTCCTTCTTGATCCTCTCGCGTTGCACCACGTGTTGCGATTCGAGGCCGTCCCCGAACGCGCAGACGGCGATCGAAGCATAGTTGAAGAACACGGTCAGTACGACGGCGATCTCAATCGATTTGACGCCTGCGGCAATGCCCACGCCAATCGAGGAAAGAATGAACAGCGTGTCGAAGGTGTCACTGAGTGCCCGCCGGAAGCGCACGCCGGCAACTATGCCGGCGAGACTGAATGCGAGCGCCAGACTGTGCTGCACAACTGTGACAATACCTGCGACCACCGCCGGCAGAACGAGTGTCGTTGTGTCTATCGAGTGGTCGTACACACTGTCAGTATGAATGGCCTTGTAGACCCATGAAACGGGCAACATCAGCAGCAACGTTGCCGACATCGCGTAGACCAGCGACAGCGCTTCGTGCAACCACGCCGGTCCGCGGGCGAGACGCGCGCGCGTGTTTTCGGTGACGATGTCCTCGATCTCTTCATCGTCCGCGCTCAGTAGTGCCTCTTCGAGATCGTAGATGCTGGAGGAGCCGTAATCGGCGATTTCGCCGACGCCGCCAAGTGGCAGCTGGTTAACGAATCCCGGGATCACGTTGGCGGCGACGGCCACCGCCAAGCCGAGGACGACGTAATAGGCCGTTACCTTGAACAACATCCGAACCAGGATCTTCCGGTGTCGGGCGAGTCTTTCTGTATTGTCGTGTTGTTCGTTCATGCAGTGAGTCTAAATAATTGACTTGAGACTGAGAAGCTCTAATACGTCGGCGGCGTTCTCGATCTGGTTCGAAATGCGCTCAATCCGCGTCGCAAGTCGTGCGAGGTGCTGTTTGCTCGCCAGGTCGAGGTCCGAGTCGAAGATCGACCTCAGGAGCGCGCGCTCGTCCTCATCTATTTTTGTTTCGAGTTCGCCAACGCGGCGGACTTTGTCGCGCAGTTCCTCGACTTTGCCCTTGGGTTTGAAGAACGCCCTCAATGCGACGTGATACTGCTCGTAGCATGCGACCGTACTGTCGAGAAGTTCGAACAGCTGGTCTGCATGGCCGTCGATGTTTTGCGGCCGTTCAAGGCTGACGAACTCAAGACAGTCCTCGGCCCGATTGGCGATCTTGTCGTTCGCTTTCAGCAGGCGATGAACGTCACCGCGAATCGTCGGCAGGTAGGCGCCAGAGTAAAGCAGTTCGCGGATCTCGCGGACCAGGTCGTCGGCCCGGGTTTCCAGTTCCGTAACGCGCTGCATGGATTCATCTACATCGGACGTGTCGCCGCTGGCATAAGCTTTCACCGCAGATGACAGGACGTCGAGGCACTCGCCCGTCTTGTTGGCATGTTTGAGCGCCAGTTCGACGACTTGCTTTTCCTTTTTGAAGATCTGCATGGTTTCGTTCCTCGGGTTAAGCAAACCCCTAAAAAATCGTTGAATCAAGTAGCCGGAATACGCCGGCGGCAAAAATCGCGGCACACAGCGGCGTGACGACCCAGCCGATGAAGATCGTGCCGATCTTGCGACCGCTGACCGCGCGCGCGCCCTTGGTGAGACCGACACCGATCACCGCTCCGACGACAGCCTGCGACGTCGAGACCGGAATGCCGAGCATGGAAAACAGGTGCACGCCAAAAGCAGCCGACGTTTGCGCCGCCAGGGCGCCGGTGTAGTCGAGGGGCGTAATGCTGCGGCCAACGGTGTGTGTCACGCGTTCGCCGAAGGTCAGAGCGCCGGTAGCCATCGCGACGCCGCCAAGCACCGCCAGCGCTATACCCATATCCGGGAACTTGTTGAGCAACGGACCGATCGCGTTCCCGACGTCGTTGGCGCCGAGTGAATAAGAGACGTACGCCGCCGAGGCAATGACCCCAGCACGTAGCGTATGCGTCCAGAACAAGGCGCGCACATTGCGAAACAACTTACCGAGCAGCCAGTAGAGCAAGAAGGCGAGTAGCAAGGCGAGTATCGGGCTGATGACCCAGGCACCGAAGATCTTGAACAGCACCCCAAGTTTGAAGTAGCCCGCCTGCATACCGACGATGCCCAGCCCGGTGCCGGCAACGCCCCCGACAATGGCCTGGGACGTGGATACCGGGACACTCGAGAATGTCGCCAGCGTGACGAAGAATCCGGCTGAGAGCAGGGCAACGAGAATGGCATGGTCGGGAAGGCGGTTGTCGGGGAAATGCTGGCGATGTTCGTTGGGCGCTTGTTCGCCGTTGTACGTCTCGTAGACCTCGGCGTCTGTTATGACAATGCCTTTGCCTACGGTCTTCATGACGTGGTGGCCCTGCAGGGTGCCGCCAAGGATCACGAATAGCGCCATCATGAGGGCTGCTTTGCGGTACGACAATACGCTTGCGCCGACGGTTGTCCCAATGCAATTAGCGGCGTCATTGGCACCGATGTTCCAGCCGACATAGAACGCGGCGGCGAGCAGAACAATTGCGAGAAAGGCGTCCATACAGGGAACGAGCATCGCACTCGCGGCCGATCTGGCCAATACGCAGATGCCCCAGCAACAGCTAGACTCGTTCGAATTGGCGCGCCCGAGAGGATTCGAACCTCTGACCCCCGGATTAGGAATCCGGTGCTCTATCCGACTGAGCTACGGGCGCGGCGCAGGAATTCTAGCAGACAGCGGCAACGCTGCAATTCCTGACATTTTGTAAGTGAGTGTAACAGTGGCAGTTTTTCCGTTGTTGCACTGGTTTCGCCTTCGTATATTGACTCTCGCAACACCACCGGAGAGACGATATGAGTGCAGTAGCAGCGCGAGCGATTAGTTGGACGGAGACAGGGCTGGTACCTGATTCCGTTATCCGCGGCGGTATCCGCCGTCTTCTCGAGAGAAAGCTCACTGAGATTCGCGCCGAAGACAACGAGTTTGCCGCAAAGACGCTGAATGAGTTTGCCGACATGATGCGGCAGTCGCCGATTGCGCTGGTGCCCGATCTGGCGAATGAGCAGCACTACGAAGTGCCGGCCGCATTCTTTGACCTGGTGCTGGGCGAACATCGTAAGTACAGCTGCGGCTACTGGCCCGACGGCGTCGCGACGATCAATGAAGCGGAGTGCGCGGCACTCAAAAAGACGGTCGAGCGGGCCGGTATCAGGAACGGAATGCGAGTGCTCGATCTGGGCTGCGGCTGGGGGTCGCTCTCGCTGTGGATCGCCGGCCAGTTTCCGCAGGCCAAAGTCGTCTCCGTCTCCAATTCGAGTTCGCAAAAGGCGCACATCGACACCCTCGCTAAGGAACGTGGTCTCGAAAACCTCAATGTCATCACCTGCGACATGAATGATTTCGACATCGACGAGCAGTTCGATCGTGTCGTTTCAGTTGAGATGTTCGAGCACATGCGCAACTACGAGGAACTGTTCCGACGCATCCATGGCTGGCTGGTGCCGGGCGGTCGCTTCTTCATGCACATTTTCACGCACCGCTCGACCCCGTATGAGTACATCGATAAGGGCCCGAGCGACTGGATGACCCGATATTTCTTCTCGGGAGGCATCATGCCCGCCGCGGCGCTGCCGACCCGGTTTGCCGACGATCTGACCATAGAGCGTCAATGGGCCTGGAACGGCAAACACTACGCCAAAACCTGTCGTGCCTGGCTGCGGCTGATCGATGCAAACAAGGAAGCTGTAATTCCGATCCTTGAGGAAACGTATGGCAGGGATGATGCCGCTCGTTGGTTCATGCGCTGGCGCATCTTCTTCATGGCCTGCGAGGAGTTGTTCCGCTATCGCGATGGCCGCGAATGGTTCGTCTCACATTATCGTTTCAAACGTTCGGCAGACTGACATGCATATGCTCATCAATGTTATTGGCTTCAAGATCGGTTGGGTTTCTGCAGTCATGGGCGCAGCGGCGCAGATGCCATGGCTGGGTCCGGCAGTGTTCGCCATTGTGGTGTTGGTGCACCTGCGCCAGGCCCGGCGACCTGAACTCGAACTGGGCCTCGTGATTGCCGCCGGCACAATCGGCATTTGGTTCGACAGCTTCATCGTGGCGATGGGCTGGGTGACGTATCCGTCAGGCCAGTTCAGCCCGGTGCTTGCTCCATACTGGATCGTCACGATGTGGATGCTGTTTGCCACGACGTTGAACAGATCGATGGTCTGGCTCCGGGGTCGTACCGCCCTGGCTGCTGCGATCGGCGCCGTAGCCGGCCCCGGTTCCTACTACGCGGGGCAAAAGCTCGGTGCGATTGAATTCGTCGCGCCGGCCGCTGGCCTGCTGACCCTGGCAATCGGCTGGGCCATCATCATGCCGGTGCTTATGACACTCGCGGCGAGGCTCGATGGTTTCCGGCCGGCCACCGTTGGGGAACGGCCATGAGCATTGTTTTCAAGGCGCTGATCAGAGTCACTGTACTTGTCGCTTTGAGTGTCGCAGTCGTCAGTCAGGCAAATGCCCGGTCAGATGCCCGTTCGTGGGAGTTTGCCGTGCTGCTCGACGGGGCGCCGATCGGCTTCCACCGATTCGAACTCGTACCTGCCGCTGAAGGGCTGGAGCTCGTCAGTGAGGCGAGTTTCGATGTGCGTGTTCTGTTCTTCAACGCGTTTCGCTACCGACATACGACCCGCGAGGTGTGGGATGGTGAGTGCCTGACGCGGATCGAATCGAATACGCGGCAAAACGGCAAGCGCTTTGCATTGACCGGCGCACGCGTAGACGATCGATTCGTTCTCGAGTCCGAGGCCGGCAACGACGAACTGGACGACTGCGTCATGAGTCTTGCGTACTGGAATCCTCGCTTTCTGCAGCAGGCAAAGTTGCTCAATCCTCAGTCCGGCGAGTATCTGCCGGTCAATGTCGAGTCACTCGGCAGACAAGAATTCACGGTTCGCGGCCAGCCCGTGCTTGCGTCGGCCTATCGCGTCACGGCCCGGAAGACCGACCTGACGGTGTGGTACTCCGATAGTTTCGAATGGCTGGGCCTCGAGTCCGTTGCCAAAGGCGGGAGGATTATTCGCTATGAGCTCACGTAAGCGTACAACGCTGATTGCAATCGCGTGTGGGTTGCTCGCCGCCTGTGCATCCAAAGGACCGGAAATGAAAACAGTTGAACAAGTCGATCTCGAGCGCTTTATGGGCGACTGGTACGTGATTGCCAATATCCCGACATTTCTTGAGAAAGGCGCACACAACGCTGTCGAGACCTATGCGTTGAATGACGACGGCACGATTGACACGACGTTCGTTTTTCGCGACGGGAGCTTCGACGGTAAGGAAAAGACCTACAACCCCAAAGGCTTCGTTAGGGAGGACGGCACCAATGCCCTCTGGGGTATGCGCTTCGTTTGGCCGATCAAGGCCGACTACCGCATCGTCTATCTCGACGACGAGTATCAGCAAACGATCATTGCCCGGCAAAAGCGCGACTTCGTCTGGATTATGGCGCGCACCCCGACGATCGACGAAAGCGACTACGAACGCCTCATCGAGTTCACAAAGTCAATTGGCTACGACATCGACAAGATCGAGCGCGTGCCGCAACGCTGGTAGCCACTCAGGAGTTGAAGTCGAATGCGTATTGCAATCATAGGGACTGGTATTGCCGGTAACACTGCGGCATGGAAGCTTCGAGACCGTCATGACATTACGGTGTACGAGTCGGCAGGGTACGTGGGTGGCCATACGAACACCATCGACGTCGACGAGCAAGGCCGTCCGCTCGCAGTAGATACGGGGTTCATAGTCTTCAACGATCGGACATACCCGAATTTCATCGCCATGCTCGAAGAGATCGGGCAAGACTGGCAGGACAGCGAAATGAGCTTCAGCGTCCACTCTGAGGACCGGCGTATCGAATACAACGGCTCGTCACTGAACGGCTTGTTCGCGCAACGCCGGAATCTGTTGAGGCCGTCATTTTACCGCATGGTGTCCGACATCCTGCGTTTCAATCGGGATGCGGTATCGGACATCCAGGATTTCGGGCGCCAGCTGACGCTCGGTGAATATCTGAGCGCCAGGAACTACAGCAAGCAGTTTGCAGACGACTACCTCGTACCCATGATCGCTGCCATCTGGTCGGCGGAACCCGTCAGCGTCTATGACATGCCGGCTTTGTTCCTGGTGCGCTTCTTCAAAAACCATGGACTGCTGCAGCTTAAGGACCGGCCACAGTGGCGCGTCATCAAAGGCGGTTCACGGGAGTACGTCAGACGACTCGTCGCGGCGCATCGAGAGAACATTCGGCTAAACAGCCCCGTTACGTCGGTCACACGGTATGCCGACGGCGTGGAGTTGACTTCGGCTTCCGGTGGGCGCGAAAAGTATGACTGCGTATTCGTCGCGTGCCACAGCGATCAGGCGCTCGCGCTGCTGACGGACCCGACTCCGGCGGAGGAGGCAGTCCTCGGCGCCATTCAGTATCAGGGAAACGAGGCGGTACTTCATACCGATATTTCGGCACTGCCTCGCAGTCGCCGTGCCTGGGCGGCCTGGAATTACTTCCTGCCCAGCGGTGCGAAAGATCACGTTGCCGTGTCGTACAACATGAACATCCTGCAGGGCCTGAATACAGAAGAGACCTATATTGTCACACTGAATGACGACTCGCGTATTGATCCCGCCAGAATAATTAAGCGAATTCAATACGATCATCCGATGTATACACTCGACACAATTACGGTGCAGATGCGTCAGGAAGAGATCAATTGCGAACGCACGTTTTATTGCGGCGCCTACTGGCGCAACGGCTTCCATGAGGACGGTGTCGTCAGCGCACTCAATGCAGTACGCCATTTCGAGGAGAATCTCGCTTATGCAGAGCGGCATCTACGAAGGGCAGGTTAGGCATACTCGAACACGACCGGTACTGCATGCTTTCAGGTACCGCGTATTCATGATGTACCTTGACCTGGACGAGCTTCCCAGCCTGTTCGAGGGGCGCTGGTTCTGGTCGGTATCAAGGCCGTCGCTGGCCCGCTTCAAACGGTCGCATCATCTTGGCAATGAGGAGCGGCCATTGCGCGAGGCAGTACTTGACCTGGTTGAGAAAGACATCGGGCGACGGCCGCAGGGGCCAGTGCGGCTGCTGACCAACATGAGCTACTTCGGGTATTGCTTCAATCCGGTCAGTTTCTACTATTGTTACGAAAGCGATGGCGAAACCCTCGACACGATTGTCGCCGAGGTCAACAACACGCCGTGGGGTGAGAGGGACACTTACGTGCTGCCGGCTTCGCAGGGCATTGGCGCCGGCAGTGCATTCCGCTTCCAACCGGCCAAGAAAATGCATGTGTCTCCGTTCATGCCGATGGAAATCGACTACGACTGGAGCTTTACGGCACCTGCAGAGCGCCTGAACGTTTTCATGGCGAATGACGAGGCAGGCAAGCGCCTGTTCTCCGCGTCGATCGCATTGCAGCGGACTGAGATCACCACGGGTTCGCTCGCGCGCGTTCTCGTGACCTTTCCGTTGATGACATTAAAGATTATTTCGGGAATCTACTGGCAAGCTCTGCGGCTTTGGCTCAAACGCGTCCCGTTCCACGTACATCCCGGCAAGAAGAAGACCATGGTGGTGCAATGAATACGAAGACCCTTTCCATAGATTCCCCCGATTTTCTGGAGTCCACGGACAAACCAACCTGGCTCGACCGACTGGCGCGCCGCATTGTGCGATCAAAGCTTCGCGACCTCGAGTCCGGCGAGCTGACGATCTTTGAAGACGGCCAGGTTGAGACATTTGGTGACCTCGGCGACGAAACGGCGATTTCGGCCAGTATCCACGTGCATTCGCCCGCGTTCTACGCCGATGTTGCGTTCGGCGGTTCGATCGGGGCCGGCGAAGCCTATATTCGGGGTGCATGGACAACGCCGGACCCGGTGGCCCTTGGCCAGGTGTTGCTGCAGAACCGCCAGGTCCTGAACAACGTTGAGGGCGGTGCGGCCCTTGTCACGCGACCGTTGCAAAAGCTGTTTCATTGGCTGAATCGCAATACCCGCTCCGGGAGCCGCCGAAATATCTCTGCACATTACGACCTGGGCAACGACTTCTACGCTCTCTGGCTGGACCCTGAAATGATGTACTCATGCGCCTACTACCCGGGCGCGACCTCATCGCTGGAGGAAGCGGCCGTCGCGAAGCTGGATCGTATCTGTCAACGTCTCGATCTTGGCGCCGATGATCGGGTGATCGAAATCGGCACGGGGTGGGGCGGCTTCGCCATCCATGCGGCAAAGCACTACGGCTGCCACGTCACCACAACGACAATCTCGCAGCAACAACATGACTATGCGACGGCGCGCATCAAGGCCGAGGGCCTCGACGATCGCATCACGCTGTTGCTGCAGGATTACCGCGACCTCGACGGACAGTACGACAAGCTTGTTTCGATCGAGATGATAGAGGCCGTCGGGCATGAGTATCTCGATACCTATTTCCGCAAGTGTTCGTCGTTGCTCAAGGAAGACGGCGAAATGCTGATCCAGGCGATCACGATTGCGGATCAGCGCTATGAGAAGGCCAAGCGGCATGTCGATTTCATCAAGCGCTACATCTTTCCCGGCGGTTTCCTGCCTTCGGTGACGGCGATGACGTCGGCGCTGACCCGCGTCACCGATCTGCGTGCCGTGATGATCGACGACATAGGTCCACACTACGCTCGGACGTTGCACGATTGGCGCGAACGCTTTTTCGCGCGCATTGACGAGGTGCGCGAACAGGGATTCTCGAATGAGTTCATCCGCCTCTGGGATTTCTATCTCACCTATTGTGAGGCGGCGTTTCTCGAGCGCGTAATCGGCAACGTTCACTTCCATGCCATCAAACCGGGCGCGCGACCTGATATATAATGTGCCGATGCAGGGCATCGTCATTCGTATGTTGATCGCGATGCTGGGTCTGTACCTGGCATCGGAGATCGTCCCGGGCGTTCGGATCGAAGGCACCGGTAGTTTCATCCTCGCAGCTTTGTTGCTGGGTGTCGTCAATGCGATCGTTCGCCCGGTTGCGTTCCTCATGACGTTGCCACTGACGCTCCTCACGCTCGGCCTGTTCCTGTTCGTGCTGAACGCAGCCATGTTCGGTCTGGTGGCTGCGCTCCTGGACAACTTTTCGGTTTCCGGATTCTGGGCAGCGGTGTTCGGCGCGATCGTAGTTAGTCTGACGAGCACGGTCGCCTCCTGGTTTATTGGCCCGAAAGGTCGCTACGAGGTCTATATCGCGCGGCGACGCTAGGAAGGGAATCCCAATGGCCATTCAGCACCGTCTCATTGACTACTACGACGGGGACGTACTTCTTGAGGGTCGTCTCAGCTATGACGACAGCGTAGCCGGACCGCGTCCGGGCATTCTGGTGTCCCACACGATTGCGGGCCGAGGGCCGCTCGAGGAAAGCAAGGCCGGGCGCCTTGCCGAGCAGGGATACGCCGCCTTCGCGCTGGATCTCTACGGCAAGCATGCCAGGGGTAAGACGCTCGACGAGAACCGTGCATTGATGAACGGTCAGCTGGACGACAGACCGGCGATGCAGCATCGGCTCCGGATCTCACTCGACACGATGCGGGCTCAACCCGAAGTCGACGACTCGCGGACTGGAGCGATCGGCTTCTGTTTCGGCGGTCTTTGTGTGCTCGACATCGCCAGAACCGGCGAAGATATTGCGGGTGTCGTCAGTTTTCATGGGCTCTTCGGTCCGCCGGGGAACACGACGGGGAACCGGATTCGGGCCAGGGTACTGGTTCTCCACGGCTGGGACGACCCGATGGTCACCCCGGACTCTGTGAACTCGCTGGCCGCCGAGATGTCTGCTATGGGTGCGGACTGGCAGCTGCACGCCTACGGGAACACCAAGCACGCGTTCACCAATCCTGTCGCGAACGATCATGTTCGCGGCACGGTTTATAACGAAGATGCCGACCGGCGTTTCTGGCAGGCAATGACAAACTTTTTTGCAGAACTTTTTGGTGGGCCGTGACCCACTTTTTGGTGGGCCGTGACCCACTTTTTGGTGGGCCGTGACCCACTTGTTGGCGGGTAGTGACCCCGGGGGTGGAACAGTGAAGTGCAACAATCTCATTCTAATAAGCGTATTGGCGGGGGTACTCGCCGCGTGCTCCGGTGACCGCTCGGCCGAGGACGAAACGGCGCCGCCAGAGGAATTGACATCACCCAAGGCCGTGGAAATCAGTGGCGGTAATCCGATGGCGGAGCACGCGTCCAAGGAGATTACCGACGAATTCATGCGGGGCATCGTCGCGGAGATCTCGGACGACCGCTACGAAGGTCGCGGCCCGGGGAGCCGAGGCGACAAGATGGCGCGCGACTATCTTGCGGAACGAATGGCGGAGATTGGCCTCGCGCCTGGTGCCGCCGATGGCGGCTGGGAACAGCCCTTCGATCTCGTTGGCATCAATGCAAGCCAACCCGCCGAGTGGACGTTTGCCGGGCACGACACGACGCTGACGCTCAAACAGTGGGAACAGTTCATCATCGGCAGCGGAGTGCAGAACGAACGCAGCGAAATTGCCGATGCCGAGCTCGTGTTCGTTGGTTACGGCATCCAGGCACCTGAATACGACTGGGACGATTACAAGGGCGTTGACCTGACCGGCAAGGTTTTGCTGATGATGAATAACGATCCGGACTGGGATCCGGACCTGTTCGCCGGCGAGACAAGACTCTGGTACGGGCGCTGGGATTACAAGTACCTGAGTGCAGCGCGACAGGGCGCCGCCGGCGCAATCATCATTCATACGTCGCCGTCGGCCGGCTATCCGTTCCAGGTCGTACAGACGTCCTGGACGGGTGTGCAGTACGAACTGCCCGCGGGCGACGAACCGCGTAGTCAGGTCAATGCCTGGGTAACGGAGAATTCGGCACGCGAGCTTGTGGCAATGGCTGGTCTCGACCTCGACGACCTGCGCGAGGCGGCAGACAATCGCGATTTCGAGCCGGTTCCTCTAGGCGTCACAACGTCGATCGGCATGGACGTGGAAATTACGCGGGTCCAATCTGCCAACGTGCTGGGCTTGATTCCCGGCAGCGATCCGGAGCTCAAGGACGAGGTCGTCGTTTATACGGCGCACCATGATCATCTCGGCATTGGCACTCCCAACGAGGACGGGGATGAGATTTACAACGGCGCCTTCGACAATGCGACCGGCGTGGCCCAGATCATGGCAATTGGCCGAGCCATCAAGATGCTTCCCGAGGCACCGCGCCGATCTATACTGATTAATCTTGTGGGTGCAGAAGAGCAGGGGCTACTTGGCTCCGAGTACTACGCGGCGAACCCGACGTTTGCGCCAGGCAAGATCGCAGCGAACCTGAACTACGATGGCGGCAACGTCTGGGGCCATACGCACGACGTCACCTATATTGGCCTGGGCAAGTCGACGATTGATGAGATTGCGACGCTGGTTGCACAAGAGCAGGGTCGAGTCGTCAAGCCGGACCAGTTCGCCGATAAAGGATATTTCTATCGTTCGGACCAATTCAGTTTCGCAAAAATTGGCGTGCCGGCAATGTACCTCGACACAGGCACCGATTTTGTCGACCGGCCGCCGGAGTGGGGCCGTGAGCAGCAGAATCACTACACGGAAGTCAACTATCACCAGCCCAGCGACGAATATGACCCGAGCTGGAATTTCGACGGCATGATTCAGGACGCACTGCTTGGCTACTGGACCGGTCTGGCGATCGCAAATGCGGATGAGATGCCGACCTGGGTGCCGGGCGACGAATTCGAAGCGGCTCGCATCGAAGCCCTTAAGCAGGCCGCGTCGGCGCCCTAGTCAGACAGGCTGGTTGAATTTCTGCCCGCGTCCTTGGCGCGATACAGTGCCTCGTCGGCGCGGTGCAGCCAGTCGTTGGGGCTCTCGCCCGACTTGAGCTCCGCGACGCCGAGAGAGATCGTGACCGCATGATCGGGGACGAGTTCGTTGGCGTCGACAAGCGTTCTCAGCTGCTCTGCGAGGTGCGCGGCCCGATGCAGATCGGCGCCTTCGAGGACCACGACAAACTCCTCGCCGCCAATGCGATAAAGGCTGTCGGTCACGCGGATACGAAGGTTGACGATCTCAGTGATGCTCTTGAGGATCTGGTCGCCGACGGCGTGGCCGTGAATGTCATTGACGGCCTTGAAGTGGTCCAGATCGATTAGCACGAGTGACGCCGGCGAGTTGCTGCGATTGAACGTGTTGACGACGTCCCTGAGCTTGGTATCGAGTCCTCGCCGGTTGCCCGCACCCGTCAACGGATCCTTGGTGGCGAGCTGCAGCAGTTGTTCACGCTGCCGATCCGTGATCAACGAGAACGCGTAAGCGAATGCGCTCATCACGACGATCGTGATCAGGATCGTTGTGGTCTCATGTGTGTCCTTGCCCGGTAGCAACACCGGCAGGATAGCGACAATGGTGATGACGACGCCTACGACGGCCTCACTCGGCCGGACCAGGTAAAAGACCGCCATCAATGCCGGGAAGGCCCAGTAAACCTGCTGCGCGCCATTGACATAGACCGTCGTCATGACGCCGCCCATGCACAGCACCGAAATCGCCAGGCTGGCGAAACGAACCCGGCGTGTCTGGTAGACGTAGGTACCCAGTGCGATAAAGCCGATGACGATGAGCGTATCGACAATAGCCGCCACCCAGTTGCCCTGCATGAATCGCAGAATTGTGAATGGCAGCACACCCAGTGCGCCTGCTGCACTGAGGATTAGTGGCAGATAGGTTTCAAGACGCTTGCGTTGCGGCTGGGATCGGACGAGATAGCGCCAGGCGTCCATCCCTGAATGGAGTTTCCTCATGTGCGGTCAACGGTGCCCGATTTCCTGGACTCTGTCAAAATCCAAGAGAAATTACCTAATAGGTCAGTAGATTACAGCATCTACTTTATGTTGATTCTGTTTCTCAACGTATTCAGGAGCGCTTGAAGCGACTGAAGAATCCACCCTTCTTCCCGTCTTCATCGGCGTCGTCATCCTGGTCAGCGTCCGCAACCGGTGGGGCGACCTTGAGCGCTTTCAACGTCTGCGTAATTGAGGTGTCGATCTGGTTCTCGATCGATTCCGGAGTCTCCAGATCGCGTGCCGGTACCTCGGGGCCGGGGTCAGGGCCGTTACCGGGCTCACGCAGTGACGGATGCAGGTCGGCATTCAGTGCCCGCACAGTCTTGAGTCGTTGGGATGCGGAGAGGTCGAGCCCAGACTCCGCGGTTTCTGGAGACTCCAAGGCAACCTCGACAGATTCTTCAACGTGCGCTTCCGCTGGCGGCAGGGGTTCGCTGTGCCCGGTGGCTGCCGCCGAACCGGATGCCTGCGCCAGCTGGGCCGCCTGCGTATCAAACAGCGCCTCGTCATTGGCCGACTCGGTTGGTCCGGACGCCATGACCTGGGCCGCGATGAGATTGATCTCGTCGCCGAAGAGCGTCTCCGCGAGCTTGTCGTCGACGTCCTCGATGGTCTTCGCCTTGGCAAGCTCGGCGGCAATCTTTTCGATTTCCTCGTCGGCCTGCTGAGCCTTCTGTGGCGATGTCTCGGGCGTCGGGGTCGCGGCCGCAGGTGCGGTTGCCGGCGCGGCCTCGGCGGCAGTCTCGCTTGCCGACACGCCATCTGGTTCGTCAATCAGCGTGTTCCCGATACTCTGCTTGATAGAGCTGTCGAGTGTGATCTCAGGAATCTCCTCGAGCGAGAGTTCGTCGTCGCCTTTGTCTTCCTCCACAGGGCGCTCATCTTCTACGGCATCGCCGTGCGCGAAGGCCATGGCTTTTTCGAGAGCGTCGAGGTCCGGGCGAAGTTCGGCAAGCGTTGGGTCGCGATCCCACTCGGGGACATCGTCCGCGGCTGGTTCGAGCGCCAGCTCAAGCTCGGCGACCGTCGGCGCTTCGAAGACCTCTTCGGATTCTGCCTGGACCTCCGCTTCGGGCACAGGTGCAGGCGCCGACTCCGGTTCAGGTGCGGTTTCTGCAGGCTGCTCTGCATCAAGTACCGGTTCGGGTGCGATCTCGAGGACCGGTTCGGGCGCAGTATCGGGCTCCGGCACTGGTTTCGCATCGAGCACGGGTTCAGGTGCGGCTTCGGCCTCCAGAACCGGCGGCTCCGCGGCAGATGGCTCGGGCGTCAGTTCCGGCAGATCGTCAGGGGTTTCGTCGCCTCCGACCACCTCGGGCGCGAGTACCGCAAGATCGGGCAATGTGTCCTGAATTAGCTCCGGGATGGCCTCCTCGTCAATCGCCACTTCATCATCGGTCGCATCGGCAAAGACGATGATCGGATCGGCGTTCGCTGCCACCGGTTCGGGCTCCGGCTCCGGCTCTTGTTCAGGCTCGGGCTCCGGATTCCGGGCCGGCTCGACCTCGAGCACGGGAACAGGGTCAGGCTCGGCATTGAGTACGGGTACGGGCTCTGATTCGGCCTCCGGCGCGGGTGGCGCGGGTTCCGCTGCGTAGTCGGGCTCCGGCG
>JAAUYD010196650.1_pt1 | contig 32136 bp, 33 predicted proteins | sample 7278101 | NCBI WGS metagenome assembly JAAUYD01 (sample SAMN14350128, study PRJNA611818) | marine sediment metagenome | isolation source: surface marine sediment (0.6m) | place: French Polynesia: Moorea | collected 2018-08
CCCATTTGAGTTCCATGTTTCAAACAATGGAGAATATTTTTTGTCACCTTGGTATGACTTTGATCCGGAGATAAAATTTCAATTGTCAAATCCGGTGCTAAAGAAAATACATTCGCAATTTCTCCATTCTCATCCCGTGGGATGCGGTTCCAGAGAAATACTGCAATATCTGGTACAATTGAGCGATCGCTAAATGTACAACGTAACTCTGGAAAGGCACAAGCGATTTTTTTGGGCTTAACTACAACATTGATGGCTGGTACTAATTTCCCTTGAATCCGACTATGTTTCCCTTGTGGCATTGGCTTCTGAATAATTTGACCATCAATGTACTCATAAGCAGGCTTAGTTTCTGGTAACTTGAGAAACTCCTCTAATGTCAGCTTGTGGGATGGTGCTTGTACCATTTGAAGATTTTTTCCAGCTTGCTATTTCCAACTCACGCCTCTATTTTACCCGGCAAACATTATATTTCTGATTTTATCAATAACTTAATAACTTTATCCAACCCAAAATTTAGCATTATACTATGATAATGAAAATTATTATTTAATAATCTTGCCTGAAAATCATCATGACTGCCCAAACATTCACTACAGTCCCCGTCACAGTCCTCACAGGCTACTTGGGAGCGGGAAAAACAACTCTCCTCAATCGCATTCTCACCCACGAACACGGCAAGAAAGTAGCTGTCATCGTCAACGAATTTGGGGAAGTGGGGATTGATAATCAATTGGTGGTTGATACCGATGAAGAAATCTTTGAGATGAACAACGGTTGTATCTGTTGTACCGTGCGGGGTGACTTGATTCGCATCATTGGCAACTTGATGAAACGCCGTAATAAATTTGACCACCTAGTCATTGAAACTACGGGGTTAGCTGACCCCGCACCCGTAATTCAGACATTCTTTATGGATGAAGATATGCGGGAAAAATTAAACCTGGATGCAGTGGTGACAATGGTTGATACTAAGCATATTTGGGAACATTGGGATGCGGATGAAGCCCAGGAACAAATAGCCTTTGCAGATGTGATTTTACTCAATAAAACCGATTTAGCCACCCCAGAACAGTTAGATGAGTTGGAGGGGCGCATACGGGGGATGAACGCAATGGCGAAAATCTACCGGACTCAGAATGCAGAATTAGGGATGGATGCACTATTGGGAGTGCAAGCATTTGACTTGAACCGTGCTTTAGAAATTGACCCCGATTTCCTGGGAGAAGATGCTCACGAACATGATGAGAGTGTATATTCTGTAGCTTTGGTAGAAGCGGGTGCTGTAGATGGGGATAAATTAAATCAGTGGTTGGGTGAATTGTTACAAACCCAAGGACCAGATATTTTCCGGATGAAAGGGATTTTAAATATTGCTGGGGAAGATATGCGGTTTGTATTTCAGGGTGTGCATATGTTGTTTGATGGCATACCTGACCGTCCTTGGAAATCAGGGGAAACCCGTAAAAACGAGTTGGTGTTTATTGGTCGGAATTTGGATGGGAATAAGTTGAGGGAGGATTTCTTAGGTTGTATAGCTTGAAATACAAACCTCACCCCTTCCCCTCTCCTTGGTAAGGAGAGGGGTGGCTTTAGCCGGGGTGAGGTCTATTCTATCGCTTCTCTGTTCCTCTGCATTCTTTGCGGTTCAATTATGAAAACTACTAATTCCCAAGGCTTTGATGTAGAATGGCGTTCCACATTATCGGATTATGTCACAGCCATAACCTGGTCTGATGACGGTGAAATTCTCGCTGTCAGTTCTGCCATTGGAGAGGTAAAACTGTGGGTAGCAGGTGAATTGATCGCTTTACAGTCACAGACAGATAAATCCGTAGATGGGTTAGCTTTTTCTGCGGATGGACAATTTCTGGCTGCTGGGGGACAGGACGGGAAGGTGAGGGTATGGCGTACCCGCAGTCAGGAACTGATGATTACCTTAGAAAATGCTCCCACTTGGGTTGATAAATTGGCATGGTGTCCCCAAAGAAACCTGTTAGCTTTTAGTTTAGGGCGATATGTACAAATATGGGATGCTGACAGCAATGAGTTGGTAGTAACGTTAAATTTTGATAACTCTTCCGTATTGGGTCTTTCTTGGAGTCATGATGGTAATTATCTCGCCATTGCTGGTTATCAAGGAGTAAAAATTTGGCAATTCCCACAATGGGATGAAGACCCATATTTTTTCAAAGTCCCATCTGCAAGTTTAGCTGTTGCTTGGTCTGGGGATGGGAAATATCTTGCTTCTGGGAATATGGACAAGACTATCTGCGTTTTGTCAACAGGATTTATTGCAGATGGTAGACAAGCAGAACCCTGGTTAATGCATGGCTTTCCCGGTAAAATTCGCCATCTTGCCTGGTCAAACATTACCACATCGCAAAATGAACCCTTACTTGCATCTACTAGTGTGGAGGGAGTTATAGTTTGGGAACAGCAGGAAGATAAATCCTTGGGTTGGGGTGCCACAGTATTAGAAAATCACAGGGATACAGTAGAAGCGATCGCTTTTGCACCCCATAGTTTAATGTTAGCTTCTGCTGCTGCTGATGGTTGGGTTTGTTTGTGGAAGAAAGCTAAACGTTTATCCCAGGTTCTCAAAGGAGTATCAGGAGGATTTTCTTGTCTAGCTTGGCATCCCCAAGGTGATAAACTCGCTGCTGGTGGCGAAAATGGGGAATTATTAGTTTGGAAGCAAAGTTTGCGAGGAAAAGGCTTTGGGTAAATCATATATCGTAGTTATACCTTGGAAGCGTAAATCTTCTATACAGATATAATCTGCCTACGCAGGCTTAAAACCTTTATTTCTTCAATCTATTGCTAAAAATTTATGTTTATTGCCAGGAAAATAATTCAGTATTAACACGAGACGTGCAAGATGTATGGATGGGGGTTATATAAACACTTGGGTAGGGGTTTAACATTGCTCATACCTGTCAACTTAAGCTACAAATAGCTTATCTGTCAGCTTTCTCACCCACCATGAAATAAATTTCATGGCTAATAGCCTAAGTCTACTCAAGTAGACTGAAGAAAACCGAGGTTATTTAGTCATCTTACCCTGCGGGAACACTGCGTGTACAGATGACTTTGTTTATTAGCAAGGAAATTAATTTCCTTGCGGGATAAGGGTTTGAACTTAAGTTGACAAAGCGTGAGCTTTTCCCAATTTCAAGCAATTTTAGCTTGATAAGGAGCAACAGTAGATTTAATAATCGCCTTTTGTAACTTCTCACTAGCCATTCTCGCACCAGATAAATTTCTGGCTGTTGGTCCAATTTGTAAAGCTGCTAATCCACCCATAATAAACAAGGGACAACCACGCCAACACAAGTTATAATCCAAAACAGGTAAACCATTGACCACAGGAATTGGATAGGCTTGTAAAACCTCCTCTAACAAGGGTTGAGAATACACATCAAAGCGCGTTCCCGTGGATAACCAAATCCTGTCATATTCATATTCTTCCCCACTAGTTGTCCTGATTAACCAGTAATTTCCCAACCATTGAGCCTTAACTACTTGAGTATTTTCATAAATTCTCACCTTACCCTGACGTACTTTCCTCCTTAACTGCATCCCCATTGCAGGTGTGATGGAACCACCATTTCTTGCTGATTGAATCATCCTCCATCGCTGTTGAAAATCAGACTCAGCAAAAAAACCTTTGAGATACTTTGGTCCCAACCAACCCGGTTCCGCATCAAATATTTTTTCTTGCAATTGTCGTCTGATAATTATGTCAACTTTAGCCATACGAGATAAAGCACCCATGGCTAAATGTCCACTTGTTAACCCCCCTCCCACAATTAATATCCTTTCACCAGCCAATTGCAACTTTCGTAAATCTATTAATTGGGAATGACATAACCTATCTTGGGGTAGTGGTGTCTGAATCTGACTCACCCAATCCGGTATTTGGGGTTGACTGCTACCAGTTGCTAACACCACCCGTCGGGCAATGATTGATTTCCTATCCTTCAACCACAAACGCAACCGGGGACCCAAAGAATGGGGTAATGGTTCAATACAAGTTATTTCCTCTGCTGTCACCGCGTTTTCTAAATCCCAGCGACGAATCACATCCCCACAAAAATCATCAAATAAGTCGGTTCCTGGTAAATCGTAGGGAGGGAACAATTCATGGGGACGAGATTCCGCAAACTTCCGCAAAGCAAAGGGATTGGGGTCTGGATGATGAACTGCAGGGGAACGTAAATGTGGTATTTCTAAAGCCGCAAATTGCTGTTTCCATTGACTCAACCATCTACCACTAGGGTCAAACACCGCTATTTTTGAGCGTATTTTTTGCCGTTTCTGCAATAGATGGGTAACTAAGGTCAGAGCATGGGGACCAGCACCAATAATTGCTAAATCTACTTTACTAACCATTCCTGTGCAAAAACGATAATCGTTATCATATTAGCACTGATAATGGCGATCGCCACCTCCTACTTTTTGTGAAGGTGTGATTAAACCAGTTTGGTGGAGAGTAGTTCATTAGTTTCACTTACCCTCTCATTGTTAATTTTTATCAATTTTTCCAAAAAGCGCTTTTTGTGCTGAAAATTGTGGGAATAAGAATCATTATCATTTTGGCGCGAACGAGATTTCAGGGTTTACAAGCCACATTTTTCTGCTATAATTAAGGTATCCGTTGGTTTACCCTGCGATTTTTTTTATCATGATTTGATGACATCATGAATGTCATGGTTTGTTAACTCTGTATCCACCAAGATTAAATTACAACACCCCAAAGATATTTGCAAAAGTCAAGCTGTTGTGAATATGCTATTTTCCTCGTTGCAATCGCTGTAAAACCTTGGCAGAACAATTAGCAATTCCCCCTGGACGGGTGAAAATACCTTGGGAGGGGCTAAAGAGTAATGTTAAAAGGAAAATTCCACAAATAACTAAAACAATAGCAGCACCGGAAGGGACATTTAAATAATAGCTAATATATAAACCGCTAACACTACTAATTATCCCCACTACAGAACCTAGAATCATCATTTCATGTAGTTCTTTAACTAATAAATAAGCAGTAATTCCTGGTCCGATTAATAGAGAAACTACTAATACAACTCCCACAGATTGCATACTAGCAATAATTGTCAGAGTAATTGCTGCTGTTAATCCGAAATGAATGAAATTTACTGGTAAGCCACTAACTTGAGCGCCTATGGGGTCGAAGGTGTAAAAAAGTAATTCCTTGTAAAAAACCCTCACCAAAAACAAAATGATAATGGTAATTATTAAAGTGCGGATAACATCAGATGTAGTTACCCCTAAAATATCTCCAAACAAAAAATGATGCAAGTCTAATTTACTTTTGAGTACCGTAATCAACATAATACCTAAAGCTAAGAAACCAGAGAAAACCAAAGCCATCGCCGCATCAACTTTAATTCGGGATTGGGATTCAATCCAAGCAATGACAAAGGTGCTAAAAGTTCCAGAGATAAAAGCTCCTAAAAAAATATCAATACCCATAAAAAAAGCAATTGCTAGTCCTGGTAACACAGCATGGGCAATTACATCACTTAATATTCCCATGCGTTGGACTATTAAATAAGAACCAACAACAGAACAGAGAACACCCAATAAAATTGCAATTAAAATCGCTTCACGTATAAATCCAAAACTCAGAGGTTCTAATAACCAATTCAGCATTATTTGACTTCCTCTACAGTTAACAACAAAACGCTACCTCCATAAGCTTTTTGGATATTTTCGGCGGTAATTACTTGTTTAAAAGAACCATTAGCAATAATTTGCTTATTTAGTAATAATAAAGAATCACATTTGGTTAAACTTGCACCTAAATCATGGGTAATTACCATCAGAAGTTTGCCATTTTGCTTAAGTTCTGCGAAAACATCATACATCACAGATTCTGTGGCTTTATCAACCCCAGAAAATGGCTCATCAAAAAGAAATAATTCTGCTTGCTGTGCTAAAGCTCTAGCTAAAAATACCCTCTGTTGTTGTCCTCCAGAAAGTTCGCCAATTTGACGAGAACGCCACTTTAACATCCCCACCCGTTCCAAAGCTGATTTCACAATTTGGTGAGATTCTCGACTGGGTTTTCTCAACCACTTCGTATGTAAAGTCCGAGCCATCATCACCACATTCCACACCGTAATTGGGTAATCCCAGTCAATTTGCGTTCTCTGGGGTACATAAGCCACAGAACACAGCTGTTTTTTAATAGCGCGATCGCGGAATTTGACTATTCCACCCCCTATGGGTACTAAACCCAATATCGCCTTTACTAAGGTACTTTTCCCCGCTCCATTGGGACCAATTACCCCCACCATTTCCCCTGGAAAGGCAGAAAAACTCACCTTTTCCAAGGCTGTTGTCCCGCGATAACTGACATTTAAATCCTCTACCTCTAACACCATACTGTATGATAATGATTATTGTTATCAAAATTATAACGCTAAAACTATGTCCCGGAATATACGCTTAAATGCCATTGCAGCCTTGATATTGGGGATGGGGTTAATTGGTTGTGATTCTGCACCAGAAGCTAATTCTACCAGCAATAGACAAACTTCTAGTGCTACGGTGACAGTTAGAGATAAGTCGGTAGATACAGTTCCTTCTGTGGTAGCAACTACCAGTGTGTTGTGTGATTTAACAAAACAAATAGCTAGGGATACTATCAACCTCAAATGCTTAGTAGCTGCGGGAGAAGATCCCCATACTTATAAACCGAAACCGAGTGATCGCCAAGAGATTGAAACAGCGAATTTGATTCTTTATGGAGGGTACGATTTTGAACCAAGTATTATCAAGTTAGTCCAAGCAAGCAAAACACCGACAAAAGTTGCGGTACATGAGGTAGCAGTACCCAAGCCAATTATTACTGAAGAACATCACCATCATCACGGGGGAGAAGAAGAGAAACATACTGGAGAAGAAACTGCACCAGACCCCCATGTATGGCATAATGCCCAAAATGGTATAAGTATGGTGAAAGTAATTAGTAATAATTTAGAAAAAATATCTCCGAAAAATGCCAATTTTTATGTTAGTAATAGTGAAAAAATTACTAATGAATTGCAACAAATAGATAATTGGATTAAAACTCAAATTGCAACCATTCCTGTGCAACAACGTCAGTTAATTACTACCCATGATGCTTTGGGTTATTATGTCCAAACTTATGGCTTAAAATTTGCAGGTGCTTTAGAAGGTACAAGTACAAAAGAACAACCCACCGCTGCAAAAGTAGGTCAACTTGTGAAGGAAATTAAAAAGGAGAATGTACCCACAATTTTTGCAGAAAATGCCCAAAATCCCAAATTAATTGAGAGAGTCGCTAAAGAAGCAAATGTCAAAGTTTCTCAGAGAAAAATTTATGCTGATGGTTTAGGTGAACAAGGTAGTGATGGTGATACTTATCAGAAAATGTTAATTGCTAATACTAAAGCTATTGTGGATGGTTTGGGTGGGAAATATACAGCTTTCCAACAAAAATAGCTAATAGTGGAATTAAAGTAATTAATAATAAGTTTTACTCGTTTGCGAGTTGTGAAATTTTGTACCTTAATCCGACCTTCTGTCCAAAAACTGGATTTCTTAAGAATGCATCAAACTCAAAGCTTTGGTTAATAGTTTAAGTATTTTGTGGAGAAATCTTAGAAATCCACTTGATTATTTGTTAGGTTTGGGGTAAATTTCGGTTTTGTTCGTAATCAATAGTGAATCAAAAATAGGTGGTGTAAGCAACGATAGGCACCATCTGCATTTATTCGCTTGCTCTGTATTCTAAATTTAAGTGTGAGGAGAAAATAATCATGAAGAAAAGCTTGTGGAAGTTTCTACTAGTTAGTCCTGTCGTGTTTGCAACATCATTGATAGTCCCCGTTCTTAAGGACGGGGTCTTGATTGACAGTGCTGTTGCACAAACTCCAACCCAAGAAGAATCGTTAGAACAAGTTACTTCTGTTTCGCAATTTTCTGATGTACAGCCTACAGATTGGGCATTTCAGGCATTACAATCTTTAGTAGAACGCTACGGCTGTATTGCAGGATATCCAAATAGCACCTATAGAGGAAATCGAGCTTTAACTAGATATGAGTTTGCAGCAGGTTTGAATGCTTGTTTGGATAGAGTGAATGAATTGATTGCAACCGCAACCGCAGACCTAGTTAGTCAAGAAGACCTTGCGACTTTACAAAGACTGCAAGAAGAGTTTTCAGCAGAGCTAGCAACCCTTAGAGGAAGAGTAGACGCTCTAGAAGCACGTACTGCTGAATTAGAAGCAAATCAATTCTCTACTACCACCAAGCTACGTGGAGAAGCTAGCTTTTCTGTGAGCAATGTTTTTGGAGATCAGAAAGCAGACGGTAGTGGTGAAGACTTAGAAAACAACACTGTTTTAGATTATCGGGTACGTCTCCATTTTGATACCAGCTTTAGTGGTTCTGACTTGTTGAAAGTCCGTTTAGATGCTCTCAATACTACTCCTTTTGGTCCAGGAGAGGGCGATGATCCCAATATCACAGGGACAGCTATGACTCGTCTTGCTTTTGATGAAGGTAGTGATGGCTCTGTTCGTGTAGGAAAGTTGTTTTATAGTTTCCCACTATTAAAAAAACATGAAGACCACTCAGGCAAAAAAGAATCGGAAAATGAAGAACACGGACACGGACACGGTATTGCTGCCGACACTAAACTTGCAGTTATTATTGATGCAGTAGGCGGTGAATTTAACGAAAACTTTGACAACTTTAACGAATTCTTCTCAGAAGAGTTAACCGGAGCAGTCTCTCGTTTTGGGCGCTTTAATCCGATTTACTATCAAGGGCTTGAAGGGACAGGAGCTTCATTATCTTATAAATTCAGCGATAGTATAGGCTTATCTTTGGGGTATTTGGCTCCCAATGCCAATGACCCTAGTAATAGTAACGGATTGTTTAACGGTAGTTATGCAGCTCTTGCACAGTTATCTATTGAGCCAACAAGTAACCTTGGTTTTGGTTTGACTTATTCCCGTGCTTACTATCCGTCAGAAGGTGTAGTGGTTTCTGGAGAAACAGGGAGTGAACTAGCCAATGCGCCTTTTGGTGAAGACATCCCTACATCGGCAGATCATTTTGGATTACAATTTAGCTACCGTTTTAGTCCCCGCTTTACTCTTTCTGGTTGGGGTGGTTTGACGTTTGCTCATGCACAGACAGACGGATTAAATGATGGGTTCTTAGTTGAAAATGGAGATGATGCCACGATTTTTAACTGGGCGATTACCTTAGCCTTCCCTGATTTTGGTTCCGAAGGCAGTTTAGCCGGTATCATCATCGGACAACCGCCAAAAGTGAGTTCCAATGATGGTGGTTCAGAAGATGAGGACAGTGCTTGGCATCTTGAAGCTCAATATCGTTATAAACTAAACGACCATATTGCTCTTAATCCGGGCTTTTTTGTGATTATCAATCCCGAACACAACAGCGATAATGATACTATTTGGGTCGGCACCTTCAGAACTATTTTTGAGTTTTAAATCTTAGTCTTTACCCAGTTGACGACTAATTAGGGCTTGTTTAGTAAGCCCTGATTATAAAAGTCCCGTTTTTTTGAATCAAGAAAAATCAATACTGGCTCAACTTTAAATTAGTTGTAGTAATTTTCAAAAATCTGGGGGGGCGACATATGCTCTGTAACCCCTTCAGGTTCAGACGCTGATACCTATCAGAAAATGTTGATTGCGAATACCCGCACAATTGTAGAAGGTTTGGGAGGTAAATATACAGATTTTGTAGAGAAGTAATTATCACACTTATTTTCTAATATTATGTCTTAGTATTGCTTTGAATTTGGCATAACAAGTACGCTAGATCCTAAAATATAAACATATTAATAATGAGGGAACTTGAGTGTAAATCATCCGCTAACAACCCTTTTTGTCCAAAGTTTAATACCCTACATCCCCCCTCACCGTAGCAGGGGGACTGTAGGGTATTGGAACAGGGTGTTCTCATCTGTAGCGACCGTTTTTTGAAGTTGAATAATCAGGCAAATTGCCTTTTCCTTTTAGCTAAGTACTAGTAATTATCTCCTGGAATAAGTTTTGCAGCCGCTTCTTGGGCAAAGAGCAGTATGCCTCCAATTTCTATTCCTAAACATGTAAGAACTAATGAAAGAATTCGCAGAATGGCGGACATAGTATTAAGCATAGGCTTATACCGTTCAACTTTTTTCTTTAGCCATCCTTTTTGAGTAAAAGAATCATCAATCTGCTCATATAAATTTTTAATTGCGTCAAGGTCTTCTTTAAGAGCTTGTTTAACTTTTAATCTAAAAGTCTCATTTTGATGACTGAGTATATCTTCCCATGCCTCGATTTTTGATTTAGCTTTATCTAAAGTATTTTCATAATTTTTTCCTTTCCAAAACCAATTTAATCTATTAAGTTCATTTGTTTTTGTTAGGATTTATTCAAGGGATTTTTTACATTCAGTAACAAGCTTACGGTGCGGTTTTAACTCTTCCTCTGAAAGTCTAAATAGAAACATATATTTTCCCCAATATTAGTATTAATACTTTGATTGTAAGTAGGTAAGTATAATAAATTATAATTTAATAAATTATAATCATAACACCTTGCTGTAATGATTTGTCGATGTTTTACAGAAAATTTACTAAGTTTTAATAAATACTATTAACAAAAGTTAGTAATAGCCTATACCCCAACAATAACAAAGTCCCCCTCACCGTAGCAGGGGGACTGTAGGGTATTGGAACAGGGTATTCTCATCTGTAGCGACCGTTGTTTGAAGTTGAATAATTAGGCAAAAGGAAACAGAATATTTCTTAGCTTTTGTTACCTTTTACCGTTTTTACCTCTGTCCGTCACAGTAATTTAACTGGACTTAAAACCAATCTCTATACAGGGCAATTTCATCTACCCTGATTTCAAAAGGTGCCCCATTATCCGGAGGAGGACAAACACGAATTTTTGCCCTATTGGCAAACCGTTTTAGTCTATTACCAAGCTGGGAAATATCACTCATAATATTCCAAAAAGTTGGCATATCAGGACATTCAATTATTAACATTAAAGGTCCAAAATTAGTCGTCAGATGCCACTGACACATAGATAATAGTGTCTGAGTAATGCGATCGCAAGCTTCGTAAAAGCACCTACTGGTAGATTGCTCTAGTTCCCGACGCAGTATACCATCAAATTGAGTTCCCTCTGCTGGTGGCATATCATCAGGAGGAAGGAAGGGTTTTCGTTTAGACATAATTTCGCACCTCTTGGTTATAGCGCGTCAAACTTTCTAGGTTTTTCTGGAGAATAGAAGATGAAGGTTTTAGCGCTAGTGTACCCAGGTTTAATTCATCCTGGAATTTTTTGATTTTGTCCCGACAGGTCGCTACATCACCGATAATGGAATTCTCTAGCAAATAGTCTTCATCGAAACAAATATTTTGGCGATTGAATGGCTTTAGGTTATTATTACTACCGTTACGGGTAACTTGGGCAGAGTTCGTTTTCATTCTCTGGCTGAATTGACGAATAAAAGGCATAGCCTCACTCACAGCCTCATCGTATGTCTTACCGACATAAAAAAAGCGTGCCAGTAATAGATTGTCGGCACCGCTATTGTTAATTGCCCGATATTTGGCAACGGTACTTTTCAATCTTTCTAGGGAAAACGGGGGTCCTCCCATTAAGCCAAAGGAATTTTCTGCTGCAAACCTAATGCCATAATCATCGCCAGTCGCCACATACACTGGTATGGGTTTTTGCAACGGTTGCGGATAAATTGTGATGCGATCGCAATGAAAATACTGACCGTTAAACGACACCTCTGATTCATACAACAGCTTATGAATCATCACCATTGCTTCTAACATTTTAGCCCGAGATTGACTCATCGGTGTGGCAAAATGCTTGTGGTGCAGGGGAAATGGACCTCCCTTGGCAATTCCCAAGGCTAATCGTCCTCCACAAAGATTATCCAGAGTCGCAATATCTTCTGCCACCCTCACAGGGTTATGAAACGCTAGCAATACCGCTGCTGAACCCAGACGAATACTCGAAGTCACACCAGCTAAATGAGCCATCAACACCAAAATTGACGGACAGAGATTCAACTCATTGAAGTGTTGTTCCGTTACCCAAGCCTCCTCAAACCCTAAGCTCTCTACATATTGTACTAGCGCTACTTGTTCAAAGATAGCTCTTTGGGCATCTTGGTGATGATTTTCGTAATTACAAAAAAGTCCAGTTTTCATTGCGATCGCTATTTTCCCTTATCACACATCTTGCACCTGAGTCAGAAACCGGGTTTACCCTCGAATATTGACCTGTCAAAATCTTAATTTTGGGTTTATAAACCCGGTTTCTCTATGCTTGTTGAAAATGCTGCAAGATATGACTTATGCCGCTAGCAAGTGCAGTTCTAACCACAAGCGCGGATCGGCTTGCTTAAGCTTTGAGAGCGGGTCGCGTAGTAGTCTTTGAGCATTCAAAAATACTACCTGAGTCCATCCCATATTTTCTGCTATATCTCGGAGTACATCTTGATAAGCCTGTACATCACTCATCATTTCTTGTGAGCAATAAATTCCGATATATTGCAATCGTTTTGGAGGTCTTCCCCAATGACAGGTTATGACTTTCACATAACAGTTGTCTAACAATTTCCCTAATTTGGGATAGTAGAGATTTACAATCCTTCTAAACTCTTGAATTAGGATGTCTTCAGTAATCATTACCTAACATCTTTTTGTAGCGCTCATCACGCCTTTAATATAACATATTTTTGTTATAGATTTATAACGTAATCAAGATTTTTATTAAGAAAACACAAAATATTTTATTGATTGATTATAGAATATATTTTAATTTTATAAATAAACATAATTATGGATAGATTTAACCAACAAATTATCATTATTTTAATGTAGCAATCCTATTTTAATTCTGTGTGAGAATTCCTTACTCCAAAACCCCGACTTATGCAAAAACTCGGGGTTCTTATTTTTCACATTTGGGATTGCTATAATATCCAGTCATTTATCCAGATAACGGATTTAAATTTAAAGTTAGCAATGAATTTATCTTTGTGAAAAATTTAGCACTGGGTAACACAAAATTAGAAATAAAAACATGTAACTACCTGAACATAAATTTTTTTCCTATTCCCTATTCCCTATTCCCTATTCCCTATTCCCAGTGCTACTATCTAGCATTGCGTTCGCATACCAAAACCTCTGCTATCAAATAGGGTACATGAGCAAGATCGCCATAGCCTTCACAACCGCGAATTGGTGAACTAAATGTGTAATTCGTTTCACATTCTCCATTAAAATAAACTTGAATAAACCATCTATCTGGGAACCCAGCCACACCTATTTCCACCAGATACCAACTCTCACCCACCAAACGAGAGCTAACAACAACAAACCACTGTTTTTTATCTTCTGTAAGATTCCACTCCGCCATGATAAAATCTAAGGCGATGTTTCCAGCGTCAGTTGCAGTTAACAGCATTTTTCACTCCTGATTTTAAACTTGAGGATACAGTCCTAATTGCTTAGATAATTCCCGAGCAATATGGATTAAAAATTCGGCACCTTCTCCATTGCCCTGGTGTGCAAATGCAGCTGCCACCTGTAAAATAGTATGTATAAAGCCAGCATCCAGTAATTCTGGTTGAGCTTGCAAAATTTCTGGTTCCTGACCATTAGGACATTTTAACAAGTCATCAATCAAATTAAAATATAAATCTTGACGTTCTTGTGTAATTACAAATTTGTTCTCTTCTGTCATTTTTTTGTTTGATGGTGTAGATTTACTAATCATAATTAACCTGCACAGCTATTTTTGGCACATCATATATTTATCTATCAATATTTAATTGCCAGATTCGCTCCAAGGTTTCTATTTGTTTTTCTAACACTTTTTCTCTATGAATAAGGTATTTTTCGTAACCAAAAATTCCCATACCAAGACTAATAGGAGTCAACAATAATAACCATAGTAAAATTGTGGTAATACGATATTGTCCTTCAAGAATCATAAAATACTCAAAGGCTCTGATATCATCAATTTGACTAGAGTTACGATTCCAAGAGCCAACATTACTATTGTGGGAATTATACAGTAAATTCTGGGTTGATACTAGTTCTAAATGTCGCTCCCACACCACAGTAAATACTATTAGCCCTGGAGAAATAACTACTAAAGTAATTAAACCAACGCTGAGAAAATTTAATAGTTTGTCTCTCATTTTGGCTATCCCTAGTTAGATAGTAAGTAGATTGTAATGTTGTATAGAGTCATATCCAAGGATAGAAAAACCGGGTTGATGAACAAAAAATTAGGGTTTTAACAGAAGAAACCGGGTTTTTTTGAGACTAAACTTACATCTTGCAGCATTTTCAACAAAAGCAAAGAAACCGGGTTTGGGTTTATAAACCAAAAATTAAGGTTTTTAGGTTCAGTGATTATCAATAAACCCGGTTTTTCCGTACACTGATAGACTTCATATTTACTTTATAAATAATCTCTTAGCTTAGGACTTACGTCTTCAACAGATAAAGTTATAAGTTTAAGAAGTCCCCCCTCGGTTCTTTGGCTTTCACCTGAGAATCTAGGGGGGGTAGAGGGGAATCTCTGCGTAAATCCTATAGGTTTTATATCAGAAGCACCAAAAGTAAACTTTCTTTTGGTGCTGGATTAAAATCATTAAACTAATTATCTTTGTACTCATAGCTGATAATGCCCATTTGATAAGGGTTATAAAAATTTATTGGGCAATGGGTTCTGGTATTTTGCAATTAGGGTACTAGTATTTTTGTAGTAGGGTACTAGCATTTATCGACTCAGAAAATTTGGGATTTTAGTTCCATAAATACAGTTTTCTAGACCATTCTATGCTTTGTATTTGTAAGAATCACCAAATTGCTTTTTTTGTCTGAAATAACTATTAATTGATTATTTGTCAATCAAAAATGTTACAAAAAATATCTATATTTACAAATATTGTCTGGAAAAATTGAGAAATATTATAAATATCATATGATAGACTATTAGAAATAATTTCAGCCATCAAATATCTTTGTGTCAAATGGCACGGTTGTTAAGCCCAAACTATTGTAATAAACTCGTTTCCAGGCTCAGCCTGGAAACGTATCTGTTGGAGGCTCTGCCTCCCATTCAGTATGGAGGCAGAGCCTCCAATGGATGCATTACAAGGTAAAACCTTGTAACGAGGGATAAACTACTAGAAATAATTTCAACCATCAAATATATTTGTGTCTAAGAAGATGTTTAGAAAGCATTATTGGCAACAGATGTTGAAGGAAATGTAACTGATAATTGTCTCGATTTTTGTAGCGTCCGTAGAGGCACAGCGTCAGCAAGATACGGGCACGGCATTGGCAAAATTACTCGAAAAACCGATAAATTAAGGATGTTCCCTACAATACACCGAACAATTATGGCTGCCTTATCCCTTCAATCAAAGGACTTAATTCATGCGAATTGCTCATAACGTAACAGAACTAATTGGACAAACTCCCCTAGTAGAACTCAACAAAATTCCCCAATCAGAAGGATGTTTTGCCAGGATTGTTGTCAAATTAGAAAGTATGAACCCAGCTGCATCAGTTAAAGACAGGATTGGGGTAAATATGATATTAACAGCAGAAAAAGCCGGGTTAATTCAGCCAGGAAAAACAACTCTAGTAGAACCCACATCTGGAAATACTGGCATAGCCTTGGCAATGGTAGCAGCAGCACGAGGTTATAGTTTAATATTGACAATGCCCGAAACCATGAGCCGAGAAAGACGTGCCATGTTGCGTGCATACGGTGCAGCTTTAGAATTAACTCCCGGTAGCGAAGGAATGGGGGGAGCAATTCGCAAAGCCCAAGAAATTGTCGCTAACACTACTGATGCATATATGTTGCAACAATTTCGCAACCCAGCCAACCCCAAAATTCACCAGGAAACCACCGCAGAGGAAATTTGGGCAGATACAGATGGAAAGGTAGATATCCTCATTGCTGGAGTCGGTACAGGGGGGACAATTACAGGAATTGCCCAAGTGATTAAACAACGCAAACCAACTTTTCAGGCGATCGCCATTGAACCCAGCAACAGTCCCATTCTTTCAGGAGGTAAACCCGGACCCCATAAAATCCAAGGTATAGGTGCCGGATTTATCCCCGAAGTTTTGCGCACAGATTTAATCGATGAAGTGATAACCGTTAAAGACGAGGATGCAATGGCATTTGGACGGCGTTTGGCTAGGGAAGAAGGATTATTATCAGGTATATCCTCTGGTGCAGCTTTGTGTGCAGCGATACAGGTAGCTAAGCGTCCAGAAAATGCAGATCGTCTAATTGTCATGATTCAGCCTTCCTTTGGAGAACGTTACCTGAGTACCCCCATGTTTCAGGATGTTTAACAGGGATTTTTGGATTAACTCGTTTCTAGGCTAACTCGTTTCTAGGCTCTGCCTGGAAACGTATATGTGGAGGCTCTGCCTCCAGACTTCAGGGAGGCTCTGCCTCCCTAAAATTCATTACAAGGTTTTACCTTGTAACGAGAGATTACCAACTTTATAACTCGTTTCTAGGCATAGCCTGGAAACGTATATGTGGAGGCTCTGCCTCCTTTTAAGTCTGGAGGCAGAGCCTCCCTAATACTCATTACAAGGTAAAACCTTGTAACGAGAGAATCAGAGACGAGAAACGAGAGATTACTAACTTTAACTCGTTTGTGGGCTGCTGCCTGGAAACGTATATGTGGAGGTTCTGCCTCCAGACTTAAGCAGAGGGAAAAATGCTGACTATTATTGGTTGTGGTAATTTGAATCGTAGTGATGATGGAGTAGGGGTAATTATTGCCCAACATTTACAACAATATCTTGCAGAAAATCCCCATCCTGAAGTGCGAGTTTATGACAGTGGAACCGCAGGGATGGAAGTGATGTTTCAGGCAAGAGGTAGTAAACAATTAATAATTATTGATGCTAGTGCAACAGGTTCCGAACCAGGGGCTATTTTTAAAGTTCCTGGAGAGGAACTAGAAGCCTTGCCGGAACCTAGTTATAATTTGCATGATTTTCGTTGGGATAATGCTTTAGCTGCGGGTAGGAAAATCTTTGAAAATGAATTTCCCCGAGAAGTGACAGTTTATTTGATTGAAGCGGCAAATCTCGATTTGGGAATAGAATTAAGTCCAGCCATCAAACATGCTGCCAATGTAGTTTTCGCAGAAATAACCACAATTATCCAACAAAATATCTAGATTGATGATAAGTATACCTAAGCCAAATCTCGATAAACTGATATTTCATCTACCCGCATTTCAAAAGGTACTCCTTCAGGGGGACAGATGCGGATTTTTGCACTGGTGATAAATTGGTTTAACCAACTCCCCATGGGCACAATTTTTTGTAATACACGCCAGTTAATCACTTGATTTGGACATTCAATCACCAAAGTCATGGTATCGGCATTGGTGGTGAAATACCAGCGACAACTAGATAGTAATTTTTGAATCGAGCGATCGCAAGCACTATAAAAGCATTTACCCATGGAATGCTCTAATTGCTGACGCAGTACAATATCTGTGGATGTTAGTTGTCCCGGATGGGAATCATCGTGGGGGAAAAAATTGTACGTCTTTGCCATTCCTGTTGAACTCTCTATTTATTTGCCAATTACAATTGCGTAGAGAACATCTTTGTATGTCTCTAAAAATTCCTGGGATTCATCATCATAAAAAGCGCCAATGCCACTACAATCAATACCCAGATAATTACTGGCAAGATACACCCTTTGTCCGAGGAAACCAGCGATTTGCATTGCTGTTTGGTAATTTCTATAATCAGAGACAAAAAAGAAACTTACTGCACTATCTCTAGCAATAGCTTGATTAATACACAAATAACCAATTTTGTCACTAAAATTACCTAGTTTAATTAAACGATTTCCTCGATATAAACCTGGTGAGATGCCCTCAACTCGATGCACGACAGAATAAATTTCTATTTCCTCAAAATTTTCTGTCGGGATGGGTTGTAATAGTGCCTGCAAGATATTAGAATAAAAGTCCTGCAAGATAGACTGTCTTTGAAAACGTCTAATTGAGCGTCTGTTCCAAACTGCTTGGAAAAGTTTTTCCCGATCAAAGTTAAACAGAGGAAATTCTATTTCCCTCTGGGAACTTGACTGTGAAGCTGTAGCTTGATAGCCATCTTCAATAAATGAATTGGCTTCAAAGTAATCTGTGGGACACACAAAAGGGACTTTGAGCCTTAAGCGTCGAATTTGCTTGTCTTGGAACTCTCCAGAAATCACACACGCTGTGATAAACTCTTTATTCTCAAATCCCAAATCAGCATTGAGACTGAGTTTATCAAAATCAAAAATTAACTGGATATTCCGATTATGGACATAAGCGGAAGCTGCAATGGCACCCAGATGATGTCCACTATCCAAGAAGCAGTATCTTAAGCCCCTTTGTTGATATTTCCAACTAGACCTATAATAAACACAACTTATTAAAAAAACGAATCCATTGATACATTTTCCCGGTATAATGTAGCTTTCTAACCCATCATCGATTAATTCATAGATGAGAGTTAGACAATTATTTGCAACTTCTACATGATAAATGCCATCTATAATTCCTGGGATTCCCCGAATTTGCACATACAATTCCGTGGGATAGAGACCTCCTGCGGATGGATTTACTCGCAGTTTAGAAATTGCGTTTCGATAAACTTTCTCAAAGGTAATTGTACTTGTTAACCAGATAAAAGAATGAATGGGATTTTGAATATCTAGAGCAAATCTTCGATAAAAATGAGGGTAAACCTTAAATGAAGATGGTTGGGTAGATGCATCAACATAATTGGGGTTGAGCATTACCGATTGGTAAGAATGCTTTGTAGCATTATGATACGCTTTGCCTGTTACCTCTTTTGACTGCATTTTTGAGTACTTTTAAAGTTTCTCTATTACTAGCAAAATCTAGAGCAGTAAAGTCATCTAAATTTTTTAAATATAGATTGGGATTATATGTTAAAAGAAACTTGACCATTTCCGTCTTTCCTGCGGATGCTGCGTACATTAAAACAGTGGCTCCATTATCATTTTGATTGTCAATATTAATGCCTGCTGATAGCAACACATGCATTAAATGATAATAATTTTTCAAACATGCAAACCATAAAGCATTATTACCATCATTATTTCTGGCATTAATATCTACACCAGCATCAAGTAATTCTTTGACTACTGAATAAATACCTTCCTTTGTGGCTTTCATTAAAGCTGTATCGCCATTTTCGCCATGGTAATTTAAATCTCGACTATCAAAATTTTTGATGATTAACCATTCCTGTACTTTGTCGCTCAAACAATGTCCATTTTCTTGAATCATAATTATCCTGAATACAATAAAAATGCCAAAACTTTAGAAACTTTACTGCTCAGAACCCCGACTTCTTTTGTGAAATCGGGGATCTAAATTTTGCAATCTACTGAAAACTAATCATTAAAAGGAATGATGGATACTACCCACCATTCCCAGAAACTAGTAGATACTATTACAGGTACATAAAACCATTAACGTAAAGGCGATAGTTGCTGTTCTTCAGCAGAGTCATTTCTAACTGGTACTGTTGGCATTACAGCTCCATAAAAGCCTAATTCAGCTTCAATTTCATCAACTAAAGTCCAAGCTTCTTCCGCTTCCGGAGAGTGAATACCTTGGTTAGCGGATATTGAACGAGCATAGGAAATAGCTTTTTGCAGTTCTTTTTGTAAGAAAGTAATTTTGGGTTTATCTACAAAGTCACCCTTAGTAATAATATCGGTAACCGAAACAATTCCTAGCAGTTCACCTTGGATCACAGGTGCGCGCCAAATTCCCACATTAGCAAACATCCGCGCTACATATTCCACGTCTAAATCGGGATTAACAACGATGCAAGGCTTGCTCATCACTTGGTAAACACGCATCTTTTTCGGATCTTTACCAGCAGCAACTACTTTACCTGCAATATCAGTTTCGGTAATAATACCATAAGCATCGTCAGGGGTACGAGGTACAACTATCAAGCACCGTAATTCTTTGAGCCTCATTAGTCTGACTGCATCTGAGACGGTAGCGGAACCGCGAATGGTTGCTACATTTTTAGTCATTATATCTTTGGCTCTCATAGTTCCTGCTCCTTATCCTTATTTGCAAGGAAATCGGTTCTAAAATTACTATTTCTGCCAATCTTTGCCTTGAGTCAGTATCAATTACCAACTTTAACTCAGGCTGACTGGATTTACTTTTTCAAAAAGCAGTTATGGAATTAAAACAGTCGTTTCAGAAAATATTGCATCTGTCTCACACATTCTCGAATTTGGCTTTGTCTAGGAGAATAATTACGCTTTACCCCGAAATATATCATCTTGAAGATGTTTTTTTAATTCTCCTTTTTTTCTTGAGTGAATATGGCTTTTTGACTGTTTTACATCAATGTATAACTACTTTTTGATGTTTGATTGTAGGTTTGGAACAACTCCTTTCGCCTACATTTATATATTAACTTCTTATCTTTTTTGCACAAGGAATCATTTATAAAACTTTGCATAAATATATCGCAAACTTAAGATTAAAACAAGTTTAAAAAAAATGAATATCTCAATTATTTAAGCTAATAGAGTTGATTTGATCATTCATATCTTTATTAATCATAAATATGCAAATTGCAATTAATTTTTAATAATGAAGTATTTGAAATTACTTATAAACCCTTGTGCGGATGGTACTTGGACTTATATAGCAGAAAAAATGTAGATAATACTTATCGGTTTATATATATAGCAATCCGATTTGATTCCTGAATCACTCGTAGAGACTCTTAACGGGGAACTCTTAACGGGGAACAGGGAAGAAGGAATAAAGGTGTAGTAAGCTTTGTAAGCGCACAGCGCAGGCTACGCCAACAAAAATCAAATAGGAGTCCTATATTTGCTAGTCATTAATAAGTAATTTGGTTATAGGTATTACAATATTTCATGTCAGTATGTTGTATTAGCAATTACTAAATTATGAATAATTCAACATTGATAATTAAATATTAAAAAAAGCCACAATAGCGGCAAAATATAGCGGTTTTCAGTTGAGTTCAATACACTCAAAACCTCACCCCGTCCTTCGGACACCCCTCTCCGAACTTGCAACAGAGGGGAAGGGGGTGAGGTTTATCTGTATTCTATCCAAGTGAAAAGTGCTATATGTATGTAAAATTCAATAATTTTTCTGAAGCAAAATTACATACTGATAAAATCAATCTATTTTTTGTGAGCAACTATATGAAAAATATGCCAGTGTTTTTCTTCTCCGATAGCTGTCTTCCCTGGATGGTCTTCCTCTTCGAGAATTTCAATTTCAAAAGGTTCTAGTAAAATTTCTAACTGTTGACGGGTATGATGATTCATCGAAGAATAAATTGCCCAAGAGTCCTTCTCGCCAAATAATTGACCACAAAAACGACCACCAGGACGTAAAGATGAAACAATTACCTTCCATAAACTAGGAAAATATTCTGGAGGACAAAAAGGCAGAGAAAAACTAGCATTTACTAAATCTATAGATTCTGGTAAATGAATTTCTTCAAAACGCATCAAAGTGGTTTCTAAAAGTTCATAATTTATACCAGGACGATTTAACAAACGGTTAATCGCTTCCTGTTCACCGTCAATTGCTAATACCCGCCAACCATGACGCAAAATTTCTATCGTATCTCGTCCATCTCCACATCCTAAATCAACTGCAAATTTATTCTCAGTAGAATTTGAATTTTCATGTTCAAATCGCTCTAAAGCTGCTAACAACGTATCTCTAGGTGGACGACCTGCAACAGCATTATAATAAGTAGACCAATCGCGCTCAAAATCTGGATTTTGATGATCATATTTGGTTGGTTGTGACATAAATGATAAATATTAAAAAAAACTGAACAAAAGTATCAGTACTATTTTACACTGATAGGATTAATAGGTAAAAAATCCTAAAAACCAAAAGTAAAAATATGAAAATTAGCGCTCGTAATAATTTCAAAGGTACTGTCAAAAAAATTATACCTGGCATTGTCAGTACAGAGGTAACAATTGAAATTGCTCCTGGGATTGAAGTAGTTTCAGTGATTACAAAATCCTCATCAGATAGCTTGCATCTAAAGGTAGGCAATGAGGTTTACGCAATCATAAAAGCAACAGAGGTAATGGTTGCTGTAGATTAAGATAAAATCTCGGACTTGGCAGAGCTTTTGATTTCAATCAAAGAGGCAATTTTTTTGAGATTGCCTTTTGCTGATGATGCTTATTTAATCTGTGCCAGTGGACAATTGTTCGATCTGCATGGACAAATTGGTTTTCCTTTAAACCACTACATTTGGGTACTATCGATTTGACTAAACGATAGTCATCCGGCTGAACAAAATTCAACTCAAACCAGACGGCAATTTTTGCAATTAGACGACTGAGGTTTGGCAAACCAAAGGGAACATAATACCGGAAGTTTATCCAAGTGTTGTCCTCATCTATCGGAGTAACGGTAACAAACAGCTTGATGCCACCCAGCCCGAAATCAAAAACAGATAGGTTAGGAAATAAAACCTCATTCTTGAATCGAATAGAGGGTCCGTCCTTCCCCTCTCCCTTGAGAATTCCTTGGGTCTTGATTTGATTGCCGATCGCCTGAGTATCGAGAGTATCAAGACGCTTTGCTGTGCCAATTCCTGACCATTTGGCGATGCTACGGTGGGCAAAGGCAAAGTGATGAATATCAATCAAGGCACTTTCGACAGCACGGGTGAAATGTACATCCCAAACCATTTCTGCATCAGCCCAACGACGGGGGCGATCGCTTAGTTCGGTAAACCAAGGAATTTCCCAGGTTGTCGTTTCCTCGTCCCCCCACCAAAGCCAGATCAATCCGTGAGACTCTTGCACCCTATAAGATTTAACCCGCATTAGACGACTAATCCTAGCCCCTTGTCCTTCACAAGGCATGAATATACACTGACCATCAACAGCAAATTGAAATCCATGATAAGGACATTCCAGACAGCTTTTGTCATCTGAATGGGAAATTTTACCCAAGGCTAAGTCAACACCCCGGTGAGGGCAGTGACGACTTTGACACACAATCTTACCATCACTATCGCGCCATAGTACCAAGTCAATTCCCAAGCGACGAATGCCTAGGGGCTGAGACCTCACACTGTCAGACGCTGCGATCGCATACCAGGCAATTGGAAAAGCAGTCTCTAAGGTAGGGAGATTAGAAAGTTCAGTTTGGGGAGTTTGTGGAGATAAGACCATAGGACATAAACATCACAACAGTTGTTATAATTAAATCATAACAGATGTTATAAAATAGGCAAGTCTTTGATTAAGAAAGATTTATTAACATGAGTATTCTGGCAGATAAGCAGACTCAGTGGCGATTGAAAGTAGCTGCGGCAGCTTTAGAGTTAATCAGCCGTGAGGGATTAAAGGGTGCTAGTTTGCGAGCAATTGCTCATGAGTTGGATAGTACAACGGGAGTGTTAACCCACTACTTCCGCAATAAGGATGAATTATTACTGTTTGTGCTAGAAACAATTATGATTCGTCTGTCGGAAATCATGATACAAGCAGCAGAGGGTACCCAAGGGTTACAACGTCTGAAAGTGATGATGTTAGCAATCTTGCCCACCACTAAGGAATTAGTGACCATTTGGCGGGCTTGGTTAGCCTTTGTAGGAGCAGCGCTGGGTCACGCCGAATTAGTCGATGAACACAAACGCCATTACGCTAACTTCAAAACCTTTATTCGAGAAGAACTCACCCTGTTGCAAAAAGCGGGTGAGATTGGTCTGGATCTGGATCTCGATTTTGAAGCTGCAGCCTGGATTGCTACCTTTGATGGCATCGGCGTGAATATGATTGCTGCACCCCAATCCTACTCACCTCAAGAGTTAGATACCTTGGTGAGCCGATACTTGAAAACTTTACAGCCTTAAGTATAAAGTAGGGTGCGTTGCGCTACGGGACAACACAGCAAAAGGGTAGTATTTTCCCTTAGGACAACACAGCACATAAATATGGGCATCCAAAAAACAAACACCATTCTTTCGCACCGATGCCCAACTACCGCAGACCTGATGTTTCTGGTGCTACCTACTTCATCACCCAAGTTACTTACCAACGAGAACCCTTGCTTTGCTCCGACATTGGACGTACTGCTCTTCGCAAAGCTATAGCGGTTTTCACGCTTTGTGCAATATAGACACTCACCTCACCCCGGCTAAAGCCACCCCTCTCCTTAGTAAGGAGAGGGGAAGGGGTGAGGTTTTTTCTACATTGATGCCTTTGTTTTACTACCAGAACATTTTCATTGTTTATTGTCCTGATATTTACCCCTTTCAGAAGCTTACTCACATTTTGCGCCAAGAACAATTGATGTAAATTAATAACTCAGTATTAATGATAAAAGCTTAATTTAGCGATAAAAACTCAATAAAATAATGTAGCTTGATTGCACTGCTTCTAAGTTTTTAATTGTTTATACGGATAGGTGCAAGATATGAACCCAGAAGTAGTGGGAGTTTATTTTATTATTTATTTTTTGCGTAGGTAATTTTACCCTAAAACGTGATAAATGTTTTAACTTATTGCATGAAGAATTCCACTATAAATTTACTGAAATTTTATATTTCTGTATTTTTTGTTCATGATATTTATTTAAGTAATACAGTTGTGGAGTTAAGCTTTATGAAGCCTGGTAATAACGGTTCCGATGTCATTATTCAAGAACAAAATAGTTTCTTTGAGGCTGTGGCATCAGTAAATACTTTTGAATTTCTTGAGCAACTATTCGACAATCAAACAGTTGATGTGCCCGTCATTGCAACTGCAGTGGCAAATGCAAGTGCCTCCAGTATAGCTGTTGGTTTGAATAATTCAACACCTATTGAAACAGGTAATGGGGCAGATGTTATTAAAGGGATCGGTAAAGCTGAAAGCATTGCCACAGCAATAGCTTCAGCCAAAGCGGAGGCAATAATTGCAGCTATTAACAACTCTAATGTCGATGTTAGTGCTGCTGCTATTGCATTTGCTGAGGCGATCGCCAATGCCGGTGCTGTAGGCATTAATAACTCAAGCACGATCTCTACAGGTAATGGAGACGATCTTGTTGTTGGAGAAGCAACTGCCATTGGCATAGCAGAAGCTCTTGTAGAAGCCTCAGCAAACATTTTACCCTTTAACGATGCCTCTAGCACCGTGACCTCTAATACCTTCATTGAGACACTAGCAATTACCGAAATCAATGCACTAGCCATTGGTATCAGGGGAGGTGAATACAACTTAGGAAATGGTGATGACATAATCAGAGCCAGTGCCACAGGTGCTGGTATCAACATAGGTGTACAAGACGTTGTGATCTATGGTGGAAAAGGCAATGATACCTTCGATCTTCAGAGTGGCACAGGTGAAGTAATTGGAGGAAAAGGAGATGATCTGCTCATTCTAGAGGGCAGCATCACTGATTACAACTTTAGCGGTTTAGATTTGAATCTTGGGGTTAATATCCAAAATAGTAACAATAGCACCGATCTATTTGTCAGTGGGGTTGAGGAATTTAAATTTGTTGCGGATTCTGGCATTACCTATGAATACGCCGACTTGGTATTTTCCTAATGCCAGATTAATAGATACTGCAAACAATATACTCATAAATTTTGAGTTTTTTCTGGGTTTTTTAGTTCTGAAGAACTAGATTTTTAAATACTTGAATAGCATCTGTAAGATTATCAAGGTTAGTCAGTAAAAACCTGGTTAACTGACAAAAAAAAAGAAAGTAAAAAGTAGGGTGTGTTGTCGCGTAGCGCAACGCACCACTTAATTTTTTCCCCCAGGGCAACGCATCATATATTTATCCTATATAAATAAGAAAAAGTCATAGCTAGAAAATAGCTATGACTCTGACATTGACTAAGGGCAGAAACAAACTGAAAAACTTTACACCAAATAAGGTTCTTGATGAGTCTTAATAGTGCAATTAGAGCGTGGATAGCTAACACAAAGTAGAGCAAATCCTTTTTCCATTTGCTCATCATCTAGAAAGATTTGATCGGACTGATCGATTTCGCCTTCAACTACTTTACCAACACAGCTAGAGCAAGAACCAGAGTGGCAAGAGAAAGGCAAATCGATACCGTGTTCTTCTGCTCCATCCACGATATTAGTTTCTTCGTCAATCTCAATTGTGGTGTCGAGATCCTCTTTTTTGTTGATTAATCTAACTTGGTAAGTAGCCATTTTCCGATTCTCCTCAGACTAAATAGATAATGCTTTGATTGGTTAATATTGAGCCTGATATTGCTCAAAAGCGGAGTGCTAAAACTCCTTACTGATTTTCATTGCAAGGTACACCCGTGGGAGTACAATTACCTGCACTAAATGATTTACCACAACTACAGGTATTGCTGGCGTTGGGGTTGGTAAATTTAAAGCCGCTTTCCATCACACCATCAACAAAATCAATCACCATCCCTTCCAGCAAAGGGGCACTTTTGTTATCAATATAAAGTGTCACACCTTGTTCAATTACCAAATCATCTGGTTGTGGTTTACTAGTAATATCCATGGCATATTCATAGCCATTGCAACCACCATCTTTAACAGAGATGCGGATACCCTTAGTTACCCCCTTGGAATCTTTAGCAGAACCTGCTAGAAATGTCCGCAGTCGAAATTCTGCTTTTTCTGTCAAAGTAACTGTCATTAAACCTCCTGATGCTTTGGGATTAATTGTGCTGATGGAAGATTTTAATTTTTCTCGTGGTGAACAAGAAAGCAATGTCTTTTAACTCCTAAGAAACCGGATTTATCAAGAGTTGAAATATTCTGAATAAACCCGATTTATCATTGCCAAAAAGCCGAATATAATATTGAGAATTACTTCTTATTTTTGGCAATTACCCGCAGTTTCCACTGGTTGAGATTGAGAGTATCTCCAGGGTGCATTGTTACCACATACTGGACAAGAGCGATCGCGATGAGAACGACGTTTAGCAAATTCCATCCGGTTCAAGTCGATAGTCAGTAGTTGTGACAACAGAGGCTGACTAAAACCAGTGATTAGCTTAATAGCTTCCAAAGCCGTTAAACAAGCTAATGTTCCAGAAACTGCACCCACAACAGAGAAACCACGGCGATCCCAGTCAGGCTTTTCAGGAAACAGACAAGACAAACAGGGAGTTACACCAGGAATAATCGTAGTTAAGTAAGCCTCCATCCCGTCCATAGCTGCTTCTATCATTGGCTTACGCCAGCGTACACAGGCTTCATTGAGCAAATTGCGCTCGGTGAAATTGTGGGCGCAATCTAAAGCCATATCTGCCGATTGCACTAAAGAATCAACATTTTCCGCCGTAATATAGTCATGAACAGTTTCTATCTGGACATCGGGATTGATGGCTTCTAAGGTTTCCTTAGCTTTAAATACCCTTGGTTTACCTACCCAATCGTCCGTCATCAGAATCTGACGGTTCATATCATCAAGCCGCAAATCGCCACCCCGGACTAGGATCAGTCGCCCAACGCCTGCTACAGCCAGGTATAGGGCAGCTGTACCGCCTAATCCTCCCACACCAGTTACTAGAACCGTCGCTGACTTGAGACGCTTTTGTGCCAACTCACCAAAATTGGGGAGCATCATTTGACGACGATAACGTTCTAACTCCTTAGGCGTTAGGTTAACCAATTTTTACCTCCTAATCAGAAGTGATTTCTGTCAGCGTTACTACATTTTTCGGCTTATCTTTAAATACTTTGAACAGCTTTTGTTCATGGGGAGTAGATTCTAGAAAAACCTGATAAGCTGTTGCTAAAGCTTCTCGATAATGACTGAGCTTATCTGATAAATTTAGGTCAGGATAATTGTCATCAATTTCCTGAATATATTGGGAAAATTTCTGCAAAATATGCAGGCGATTGACATTCACAACTTGTTGGTCAAAAGGAATTTGAAAAAACTCCAAATATTCCTCTGCATCTGAGATTTGTTTAAATTTATCTACATCCAAATTCATGTAGCTTTCTCCAGTTGTTTCAAGTGTTGCTTTAATTCATCTAATTGGCGATATATATCATAAGTCGCCTGAGCAACATCCATGAGTGTTTGGTAATCTGTGGGTAATCCTTCCGCCAAATCATGCAAGTCCATTTTCATTTGACCTGCTTTACTATTCAGGCGTTTAATTCTAGTTTTTAGTTCTTCAATATTTGTTTTTTCTGTTTGAGTCATACTCCTTTCCAAAGTAATTTTGTAGGGGCGCAAAGCTTGCGCCCAAAAGTTTTGTAGGGGCGCAAACCTTGCGCCCAAAAGTTTTGTAGGGGCGCAAACCTTGCATCCAAAAGTTTTGTAGGGGCGCAAACCTTGCATCCAAAATTTTTGTAGGGGTGCAAACCTTGCATCCAAAAGTTTTGTAGGGGCGCAAAACTTACATCCAAAAGTTTTGTAGGGGCGCAAAACTTACATCCAAAAGTTTTGTAGGGGCGCAAACCTTGCGCCCAAAAGTTAGAAATTAGTATTTAAATCTTGCCAACTTCGGGAAATCTTTTTGCCAATTCAATTCCCTTTTGGACTAATTTGTCTCCTTCTTCTGCCAATTTTTCTAAGGATTCAAAGCCAAAACGGTGAGCATCCCGCAAGGTTTTTACTGTTAGTAATAATCGTCCAGAAAATACTAAAGCCCAGCCAAAACCTTCATGACTTAAATCCACCACAACCTGGGATATTAGACCAGTTTCTTGTTCAATACGAGCCGCAATACCCCGATAAAACGCCATAATTCGACTGACAGTTATCGGATCGACTTCACCTTCTAGAGAAATTTCGCGTTTCTTTTGCTTACTAACAATAAAGGGTTTGAGGATTAATTCATCGGACCAACTCCGATAGACACCATAAGTATCTTGTCCCCGAATTTGCTGCACAATAGCTTTGAGAAATGGAGAGTTTAAGACTTCTGTATTGGCAGTATTATTCACACTGTTGGTGCTACTCATACAGTTGTTTCCTCCTCTAAATCACTTTCAAATTCTTCTGCAAAACTTGGTTTATCTTTCTTTAAAGCCTTGCGTAACCATGGTGGAGGATTGCCCTTGAGGGTTTGCACTAATTTATCTAGAATATCGGCAATTTTATCTGTATCTTTTTTGGCTTTGACTGGAGTTACACCCTTTTTAATTAATTTTGCCGCAGCCGTACCACCAATTGCCGAAACATAAACAATTGTGCAATCATTTAGGGCTTTTAGTTTGGCAGCTACTTTATCTTCATTGCCATCTTGTTTGAGGTCGCCGTCAAATTTAAGGGTTTCTAAGAAGTGATACCCTTCGTCGGAAATTTCATAGACATCTACTTCTTTTGCCCATCCAAAATGAGCATTAATATGGACTCTGTCACTAGTCGTGAAGGCTATTTTCATCGTCTTTCGATAGTTGATATGGCAGTTGCAAAAAATTAAAAATTAAAAAATGGGAACTCCTAATTCTTAATTCCTAATTTTTAGTTTCTAACTCCTAACTTTTGGGCGCAAGCATTGCGTAACTTTTGGGCGCAAGCATTGCGCCCCTACTCCTAACTTTTGGGGGCAAGATTTACGCCCCTACAAATTCCTAATTTCTAAGTTTTGGGGGCAAGATTTACGCCCCTACAAATTCCTAATTTCTAACTTTTGGGGGCAATATTTACGCTCCTACAAATTCCTAATTCCTAAGTTTTGGGCGCAAGCATTGCGCCCCTACAAATTCCTAACTAAAACAATTACCAATCACCATGAAAATCTTTGGCTTTTTCTTCTTCTGCTTCTAAAAAGATGTTACCAATGTCAAACAACATCTGCATTGTTCCTCGATAACCAACTTTCGTATACTGACCATTACCTAAACGGTCAAAAATAGGAATACCAAGACGATACAGAGGAATGGAAAGACGTTTGGCGATCGCACTAGCGTGGGAGTTAGCAATTAACAAATCAGACCCCTGCGCCATTTGCTCGAAGTCTTCATAATCACCAATGGTGACGGTTTCTACGGGTAGTTTTTCTAATAGGGGAGAACGGGTAGTAGTGACTGCAGTGTGAATTTCTGCACCCATTGACCGTAAGAAATTCACTGTTGACCACAACAAGTCGGGTTCTAAGGCTAAGGAGACTCGTTTACGACCAAAGAAAAAATGAGTATCTAACATCGCATCTTGTAACTGGCGACGCTGATGACAGTATTTTTCGGGAACGCTAACACCACTGAGGTCTGATAATGCTTGTAAAAACTCATCTACTGGTGTTAGTCCGGTAAGTTCGGGAAAGACTTCATAAGGGATATGGAAGCGTTCATGGAGGATTTCGGCTGCACCCCGCACGCTCTCACCCAAGACTAGGGTAAAAGCAGAACTACCTGCTTGTCGTAGTTGTTCTAGGGTTGCACCTCCCACTGTAATAGGACTCCAATCGTCGTCCAAATGTCCATCCATAGATGCAGCGAGGTCAGGAATTACAATGGGTACTAACCCAAAAGCGCTGACAATTTCCTTAACTTCCTGGACATCCCCTGGAGCAAAGGCAGAGCTTACTATAATATTAATTTGATTTGCCTTAGTTTCTCCGGGTTGTGGCAATTCCCTGACAATACTTTCCACCGCAGCAGCAAAACCATCTTGCAATGCACCCTTAAAATCCGGTGCAGAAACCAAGACAATGGGCAAATCCTTTAATTCTGGGTGTTTTTTGCGGAATTCTTTCATAATTCCTTGCATATCATCACCCCTAGTTTCCGTCAGTCCGGTAGTACACAGACCGATGATTTCAGGCTTGACCTTTTCTACTAAGGTGAGAATTGCTTGTTCTACATTTTCTTCCCCCCCCAAAATAGTTGTTACCTCCGTCATAGCGGTAGTGGAAAGGGGAATCACCTCCCGGAAATGTCGCACCAGGATAACTTTTGCAAAAGCTGTACAGCCTTGGGAACCGTGTAATAGGGGAATTGTTCCTTTTAATCCTAAAAAGGCGAGAGTTGCACCTAGAGGTTGGCTTTGTTTGAGGGGATTTACTACAACTGCTTTATTGGGAGTCGTCAGAGTCGCCATGATTTGATTTCCAGTGGGTGATGGGGAGGTGGGGAAGAGGGGGGAGATGGGGAAGATGGGGGAGAGGGGGGAGAGGGGGAAGAGGGGGAAGTAGATTTTCTTCGTTGTCTCCCTTGTCCTTGTTGTTTTTCCTTACTCCCAGGGTGCACTTTTACGTACTTGTTCCCAAACGGGGCTGTAGAGGGCTTCATCTAATTCCCTAGCCATTTCTACCATCCCTGCATAGCCTGCATAACGATGATGACGTTCCTGGTTAATATCTAAGAAGGGAATTCTGGCTTTTAGAGCAGTATATTGATTACGACCACCAGCAATCAACATATCTGCTTTAGTTTCCTTGATGATGCGCAGGATTTCTTTGGGATTACCTTTTTCTAGAGTAATACCATCATTTCCTAGCAACTGTTTAATACGAGCTTTATCTTCCTCTGTACTCTTCTTAGTACTGGTAGCCACAACCTCCATTCCCAAGTCTTTAGCCGCCGATACCACAGACCAACTTTTGACACCTCCAGTATAAATAACAACGCGTTTATCCTTGAGGCGATCCCGGTAAGGAGCTAGTACTTTGTCTAAAGCAGCGGTTTCTTCGGCAATTAGTTTCTCAGTACGCCACTGTAAATCAATATCACCCAATTTCTCGGCAATATTCCGTAAACAACGGTTTATATCTTCCACGCCATAAAATGACTCTTCAATGTAAGGAATACCATATTTTTCCTCCATCTTTCTGCCCATATTTAATAGGGCTTTGGAGCAAATCATCACATTGAGTTTGGCTCGGTGAGCGTAAGCGACTTCTTGGTAGCGAGCATCACCCGTAATTTTGGCTAAGACGCGAATCCCCAATTTCTTAAACAAGGGCAAAACATTCCACATTTCCCCGGCGATATTGTACTCACCAATTAGGTTAATATCATAAGGTGTTGTATACTCTGGTTCACC